>OKRV01000025.1_pt1 | contig 81920 bp, 78 predicted proteins | sample 1601201 | NCBI WGS metagenome assembly OKRV01 (sample SAMEA3541540, study PRJEB24748) | human gut metagenome | biome: human gut; feature: human-associated habitat; material: faeces | place: China | collected 2012 | reverse complement strand
AGGCCCTCGCGGCCTAGTCGCTATTTAGGGCGTCCAAGATTTGGGACGCAGTTCAAAAGGGCCCACCCGGGGCCATTTTCATGTATATGGATTGCTGATACGCGTCCCCGCTCTTATGCCTCGCGCAGCCAGTCGAACGCAACACGCGGCGTGCCGTCTGACACATACACGACGCCGGCGCGCTCGAACCCCGCCTTCATGCTCGCGTCCTGCATGGGCAGGTTGTCCGCATGCGTATCGATACGCAGGTGGTCAGCGCGCTCCTTGGCAAAGGCAAACATCGCTGCCGCGATACCGTGCACGGTGCCGTCGGATGCCACGCGATGCAGCACGGCATACGGAGTGTCGCTGCGCCATTGACCGTCCTCGATGACGTCATAGCACTCGTCCGGACCCGGTAAAAAGGCAAACGTCGCCACCACGCGGCCGTCGACTTCGCACACGTAACTGCCACCAGCGGCAATATCGGCAGCCAGCTGCTCGGCCGAAGGCGTGCCCTCGGGCCACTGCGTGGCGTTGCCATGTGCGCGCATATAGGCGCGGGCCGCGTCATAGATAGCCATGACGGCGGGAATGTCGGTATCGAGGGTTTTTCTGATCATCACGCGGCGACCTCACGTTTATTGGTATCACTTTGATTGAGCAATAATACCAACGTTTGGAGAGGGTGCGAAGCAGATGGGGAGCAAAAAGCGAGCCGCCTGGTCAAAAGCCAAAAGCGAGTTTTTGGGCGCTGCCACCGGCGGCGATATGAGCGACCTGTTTGCACGCGAAGATGAGCGCTGCGACGAACTAGACGCCGAGCGCGATGAAGCCTGGCGCTACAAGTCGTGCGAGCGTAAAAACCGTTACGACACGCGAGCCGAGGCCGAGGCCGTTATGGCCGACTGCGAAAACCGCGGACGGCGCGGCCTGGCCTGCTACAAATGCGAATACTGCGGCGGATGGCATCTGACGTCGCACCCTTGGAAATAGGCTCCGCATCGGCGCGACGCCGACGCAGCGGCACGGCACCGACACATCGCCGGCCATCGCGCGCAGGCTACGGACGCGGCGGCACCAAAACATCGTAGCGGACGGCCTTGCCCGCAAGCTGATAGCTCGGCTTAACGCCGGCAAGCAGCGGCCCCTTCACCGGCCGCTTGATAACGACCTTGCGCGGGCGCGGCACAAGCGCGGCCTCGACCAGCGTCTCCTCATCGGCGCACGGCTGCTCCAAATGGTGCAAGAGCTGGAACTTCTTTTTAACCGCCGCGCTCTTGGTGCGCTCGGGAAACATGGGATCCAGATACACCACATCGGGAGCCGCGAGCTCACCACGCTCGACCAGCTCAGCCGCATGGCGAAGGCCGGCAACACTGTCCTCGCCCGCATGTAAGCGCATGCGCGCCACGGCAGCCGCAAGCGCCGGATCATCTGCCGCGCGATCCAGGGCATCCTGAAGGAGCGCCGCGATCACGCAGTCCTGTTCATACAAATCGACGGTAAAGCCCACAGCGGCCAACAGCAGCGAATCCTCGCCAAAACCTGCCGTGGCGTCAATCGCCCAGGGGTTCTCGATACCTTTTGTGCGCGCAGCCTTCACCAGTAGCTCTTGCTGCAAACGGCCCTGCTTGAGCCGTGGAAGCATGCGGCCAAAATCGGCACGCAACTCCATCGTGCCGTCGGTGAGCGTGAGGCCCTCGGGCTTCCCGATCAGCTCAAGCCCCGCGGCCCGAGCAACAGAAAAGGGATCGACGACGCCCATGGGTACTCCTTAGCAAGCAAAGCGGATACGTGAGCGCCGCATGTGTCGGCACCCAATCGTCCGCTATTGTCCCACATGCGACATGGCCCACAGCATCCCAATGCAAAGCACCGCCATCAATCCCGTGCACACGGCAGCGATCACAGAATCGCTCATGCGCCTTCCCAACGATTGCGGCTCGCGCGCCTGCCCTGTTCCGTACATCATGGCTCCTCCTTAGACCAACTCCTTGTTACATCCTCATCATCGCAGCGCCGCACATGAGCTGCCATCGATTTGGCTTACGTCCAGCTTTCCTTTTTGAAAGGTTGGACCGTACAGGCAAGAGACGCTTTCAAACGCATGCATCGCCCCGTTGAACTACAATGTGCTTCATCATATGTGCAGCACATGGGGTGCGCCAGGTTGACGTACTCGTATCGAAAGGACCAGCCATGAGTTTCACTCGCAAGACTCTCAAAATCCTTGCCCTGATTTATTTTGTTCTGGGCATCGCCAGTCTCGTCATTGGAATCGCCGGCATCGCGACCGGCAAGTTCGAGTCCACCTACGGGCCGTACGCCATGCTCGCCACGGTCGTGCTTGTCGCCAAGGGCCTCATCGATCTCGCCGCGGGCGTTGCGGGCATCAAGGGCGCCAACAAGCCTTCGCAGGTAGGCGGCGCGTTTAAGCTCGGCATCGTCGCCGCAATCGCCACGATTGCGCAGGCTGTGCTCACGCTCCCCGCGTTTGGCGGCGACGCCATCAACTATGGCGCCTTTGTCATCGTGGTGTACGACCTGTTCTTTATTCAGCAGGCACACGACATTAAGGCCGAAAACAAGGACCGCCTGTAGGCACCTGCCTCCCATAACCCCTGCTATCAAGCAGCTAAAAAGGGCCGATCGCGCAGCAACGCGGTCGGCCCTTTACGTTTGCCCAGATAAACCCTGCCAAAATAAACCTGTCCCTTTTTGGTAGGTTAGTGGCGGTACTCGGCGATGATGAAGTCGATATCGGTCTGAAGGGTGTCCAGGTTTGCCAAGCGCTCTTTGTCGGCAGGGCGCGTGCGGTAGTAGTACGGCGTCATCTGAAACACCGCCTCGATATCGGTCTGCGTCTGGAGCGTAATGTTCGCAGACACCCGTTTCGTGCCAACCAACTCGAGCTCGGTTGTCTGCGGCAACTTCTCATCGTTGAGATATGGCGTGTCGTAGAGCACCTCCTTGAGCCCAAAGAGATGACGGGCACCCGGTATAACGGTATAGAGCGACCCCTCGGGTGCCAGCACGCGAGCAAACTCACGCTCGTTAAAGGGAGCAAAGAGCTCGGTCACCATATCGAAGGTGCCATCGGCCACGGGGATGTCCTTCATGTTGGCCACGAAGTAGGTCGCATCGCCGCGCTTGGCGGCCAGACGCACCATCTCTTTGCCCAGGTCGAACCCATAAGCATCCACGCCCGGCACCGCACCCATGGCACTGGTGTAGTAGCCCTCGCCGCAGCAAATATCGAGCAGCGTCATGGGGCCATTCGCAGTCGCTGCACGTCCAGACACCTGCTCGCGCACCAGCTCGACCATCGCATCGCGCAACGGCGCGTAGTAGCCGCGGTTAAGAAAGTCGCGACGACTGCGCGCCTGCGACTTGGGATCGCCCATGGAGTCGCCGCTCTTGGACGAGCGCAGCAGATACAGATAGCCCTCGCGCGCACGGTCAAATCGATGTCCGCCCGCGCACGCAGCACCGCGCTCGTCGTCCACCAACGGATCATGGCAAACGGGACACAACAACATGGCAACTCCTTAGCGCGGACAACACAACGCCCACCATTGTCGCACGCCTCCCCCGCCTCGTCATTGGGGACGTTCTTGTTCGACTAGTCATTTAAGATCGTCCCCAATGACTAGTCTGAAGGAGTGTCCCCAGCTGCCGGCAGAAAAGGAACGTCCCTAAGTGCCGCAATGAGTGCTGCGACGCGCTCAGAATGGCAGCGTAGCGGTGGTATCATGCAAACATTCTAGGGCGCGATCTAATCGATCCGGACCAAGATGCCGCCCGCTCGGGCAGCCTTCGGCTGTTCCGCACCAGGACGGCTTACGCCAACAATCGACGCACTACCCGAAATGGACTTGCAAAGCATGTATGAGCAGTTCTGTATACGAGCAGGCCGCCTTCGGTTCGGGAGGAAAAGGGTCGCATGAAGAAGAAACAACTGTGCATCGCTTTTGCACTGCTTGCTGCCATGGTGCTGGGTGTATCCCTGCTGAGCGGCTGCGCCGAAAAAGGCACCAAATCGCAGGAGGCGCAGGAGAATAAAGAAACCATTCAGGTATACCTGTGGACAACCAGCCTGTACGAGAAGTACGCCCCCTATGTGCAGGCACAGCTGCCGGACGTAAACATTGAGTTTATCGTCGGCAACAACGATTTGGACTTTTATAAGTTCTTGCAGCAAAACGGCGGCTTGCCGGACATTATTACCTGCTGCCGTTTCTCCCTGCACGATGCTGCCCCCTTAAAGGACAGCCTGATGGACCTTTCCACCACCAACGAGGCAGGCGCCATCTACAATACCTACCTCAACAACTTTAAAAATGAGGACGGTAGCGTAAACTGGCTGCCCGTATGCGCCGATGCCCACGGTTTCGTGGTCAACCGCGACCTTTTTGAGCAGTACGACATTCCGCTGCCCACCGACTACGCCAGCTTTGTCGCGGCCTGCAAAGCCTTTGAGAAAGTGGGCATTCGCGGCTTTACTGCCGATTATCAGTACGATTACACCTGCATGGAAACGCTGCAGGGGCTTTCCGCCGCCGAGCTTACGACCACGGAGGGGCGCAAGTGGCACACCGCCTCCAGCGACCCCGCCAACAACACCCGTGTCGGGCTGGACGACACCGTGTGGCCGGGCAACTTCGAGCGCATGGAGCAGTTCATTCAGGACACGGGTCTTACCGCGGCCGATCTAGAGCTCAATTACGATGACGTGACCGAGATGTTCGGCAACGGACAGCTTGCCATGTACTTTAGCAGCTCTGCCGGCGTAAAGATGTTCCAAGACCAAGGCATTGACGCAACCTTTTTGCCAATCTTTGGCCAAAACGGTGAAAAGTGGCTGGTGACCACGCCCTACTTCCAGGTGGCGCTGAACCGTGATTTAGAGCAGAACGACGCGCGGCGCGCAAAGGCGATGCAGGTTTTGAACGTTATGCTGTCGCAGGACGCGCAGGAGCAGATTCTCGCAGAAGGACAGGACCTGCTCAGCTACAGCCAAAACGTCGACTACCGCCTGTCCGACACCATGGAGGATGTGCGCCCGGTGGTAGAAGAAAACCATATGTATATCCGCATCGCCTCCAACGATTTCTTTGCCATCTCGCAGGATGTGGTTTCCAAAATGATTGCGGGCGAGTATGACGCCGCGCAAGCCTACAGCGCGTTCAATGCCGGTCTTTTGTCAGAGGAAACGCCCGACACGGGCGATACTGTGCTGAGCAGCAAAAAGGCCTATTCCAACGTGTTCCACGAAAACGGCGGCAATGCGTCCTTCTCGGTTATGGCAAACACGCTGCGCGGCCTTTACGACACCGACGTGCTGGTGGCAGCCGCCAGCAGCTTTACCGGCAGTGTGCTGCAGGCCGACTATACCCAAACAACGGCGCGCGCCATGATCATGCCCAACGGGCTATTGTCGTACCAACGGACCATGACGGGCGCCGAGCTCAAGGACACCTTGCGCGCCTTTGTGGAAGGGCGCGAGGGCGGCTTTACCCCGTTCAACCGCGGCTCTCTGCCGGTGGTCAGCGGCATTGCCGCGCAGGTAAAAGAGAACGACGGCAGCTACAGACTGACCGGTGTCACCCGCGACGGACAGCCCCTGCAAGACGATGACACCGTTACCGTGACCTGCCTGGCAACGGAAACGCAGATGGCACCGTTGCTACAGGACGAGCCTCACGCGTTTGAGCGCGGAGAGGATACGGTCAAAAACCTCTGGAGCAAGGCACTTTCCGACGGCGGCGTGGTGCTTGCCGCGCCGGAAAGCTACATTACGTTGGAGTAAGCGGCGTGGAAGTAGACAAGCGTAAAACCAAAAGAACATGGCACTTACCGCGCAAAGGGCTGACCGTCGCCGCCGTTTGGCTGACGATAACGTGCTTTATCGGCCTTGGCGTACAGTACCTTTCGTTTGTGTCCAAGACCGTCTACGAAGAAAGCACCTCGCATTTAGAGGAAGTTCTGCATAAATCCAACAGCATGCTGAGCATGATCGCCAACAAAAACATCTCCTATCTGCATTTGTGGAACGGCTTTCTGGACAGCAACCCCGACGATGACGGAGTTCAGATGTATCTGGAATCCGCAAAGCAGGAGCTTGGCTTTGCCGACTTTTACTTTCTTTCCTATGACGGCAACTACATGACACCCCGCGGGGAAACGGGCTACCTTGGTTTGCAGAGCAACCTTGACGAGACGCTTGCCGATCAGAACGACGTTGTGATGAACGCGGCCTTGCCCGGGCAGAAGCCGACGCTGGTATTTATCTGCCCCGAAACAAAGGGCGTCTACCGCGGATTTTCCTACGATGCCATTGCCATCAGTCGCTACAACGACGATGTGATGAAAACCGTGGGCAATTCGGCGTTCAGCGGAACTGCCAGCGTCTATACCATCTACCCGGATGGACAGGTCGTGATCGAAAATATCGCAGAAGGCAAGCAAAACATCTATAACCTGCTTGCGGTACTGCGCGAGCATTCCAACCTCAGCGAGGCGCAGGTGCAAGACCTCGCCAATGATTTTGCAAAAGGCGCCAGCGGAAACTATGAGGTAGAGCTGGGCGGCACGAGATACTATCTGGCATACGAAAGCACGGGCATCCAGAACTGGATCATGGTGGAACTTGTCCCCGTGGATGTCGTCAATGCCAGCATGAATCAGCTTTTGCTGAGAACGGCACAAATTATCGTTGGCATTACAGGCGGCCTTTCGCTCATGACCATTCTGCTTGTTATTGGCAGGGGTCGCATCAAGCTGCGCCGCAAGAATACCGAAATCTTGTACCGCGAAGAACTGTTTCGTAAGCTGTCCCAGAACGTGGACGACGTCTTTTTGATGCTAGATGCAAAAACCTACAAGGCAGATTATATTAGCCCGAACATGGAACGCTTGCTGGGTCTGACGCAGGAGAGCGTGCGCAAGGATATCGATACGCTGGCCATGCTGCACCCGAAGGACGCCGTCGAACCTGCCGAAAAATATCTGGCGGGGCTTGCCGGCGGCGAGCAGCGCGAATGGGATATGGAATATATCCATCAGCAAACGGGGGAACCGCGCTGGTTCCATGTGGTTGCCATGGGCAGTGAGGTCGAGGGGCAGACCAAGTACATTCTGGTTTTGTCTGACCGCACCGCCGACAGGCAGGTGAACCAGGCACTTACGGATGCCGTTTCCGCCGCCGAAAACGCCAACCGCGCCAAAAGCACCTTCCTTTCCAGCATGTCCCACGATATCCGCACGCCCATGAACGCCATCATCGGCTTTGCCACGCTGGCGGCCAGCCATCTGGACGACAAGGAGCGCGTGAAGGACTACCTTGCCAAGATCCTTGCCTCCGGCAACCATCTGCTCTCGCTCATCAACGACATCTTGGATATGAGCCGTATCGAAAGCGGAAAAATACAGCTGGACGAAACCGAGGTCAATCTTTCCGATGTACTGCACGATATTAAAACCATCGTCAGCGGGCAGATTTACGCAAAGCAACTGGAATTGTATATGGACGCGATAGATGTTACCGACGAGGACATCTATTGCGACAAGACCCGGCTCAATCAGATTCTGATGAACCTTTTGTCCAATGCCATCAAGTTCACTCCCGCGGGCGGCACGGTGTCGGTGCGGGTGCGCCAGCTTGCAGGCAAGGTCGGCGGATGCGGGCAGTATGAGTTCCGTGTCAAGGACAGCGGTATCGGCATGGACCCGGATTTTGCCAAAAAGGTATTTGAACCCTTTGAGCGCGAGCGCTCCTCAACGGTAAGCAGAATACAGGGCGCCGGGCTGGGTATGGCCATTACCAAAAACATCGTAGATATGATGGGCGGCACCATTGAGGTACAGTCCGCGCCGGAAAAAGGCTCTGAATTTATCGTCCGTGTGCCGCTGCGCGCCCAGACAGAACGCCGTAGGGAGGTAAAAATCGTCGAGCTGGAAGGGCTGAAGGCGCTGGTGGTTGACGACGATTTCAACACCTGCGACAGCGTGACCAAGATGCTGGTCAAGGTGGGGATGCGCGCCGAATGGACGCTTTCCGGCAAAGAGGCCGTGCTGCGCGCACGGCAGTCCCTCGAGATGGGCGACACCTTCAAAGCCTATATTATCGACTGGCGCCTGCCGGATATGAATGGCATTGAGGTAACCCGCCAGATCCGCGCTCTGAACGACGATACGCCCATTATTATTCTGACCGCCTATGACTGGTCTGACATTGAGGTGGAGGCAAAGGCAGCCGGTGTCACGGCGTTCTGTTCCAAGCCGATGTTTATGTCCGACCTGCGCGACACGCTGATGACCGTCATCGGGCAGGAACAGGCGAAAGAGGAGCAGAGCATATTGCCCCAAAATGCCACCGACCTCAAGGGCATGCATGTTCTGCTTGTCGAGGATAACGAGCTGAACCGCGAGATTGCCGAGGAGATCATGAAGGCCTACGGCCTTGAGGTCGACACCGCCGAAAACGGCGCTATCGCCGTGGATAAAGTCAGCGCTGCAGCGCCCGGGCAGTACGATTTGGTACTGATGGACGTGCAGATGCCCATTATGGACGGCTACACCGCAACCCGCCGCATCCGCGAACTGGAAAACCCCGCCCTGGCAGGCATCCCCATTCTTGCCATGACGGCAAATGCCTTTGATGAGGACCGCCGCAACGCCTTGGAAAGCGGCATGAACGGCTTCCTGTCCAAGCCCATTGTGATTACCGACCTCGTACAGGAGATACGCAAGATCAGGTAACTCGGAACAGGGTAGTCAGTGGGGACGTTCGTAAATGACTAGTCAAACAAGAACGTCCCCACTGACTAGCCTGAAGGAGTGTCCCCAGCTGCCGGCAGAAAAGGAACGTCCCTAAGTACCGACTAGATGCATTAGGAGTATTATCGTCTGCGCAAATAAGGAGCGAATTGCATATTAGAGATTGAGAGCGTATGACTGACACCGCGTCCAAGCACATTGACATGACCACCGGCTCGCTGTGGCGCAATATTCCCCTGTTCGCCTTTCCCGTCGCCGCCACGAGCATCCTTGAGCAGCTGTCGAACCTCATCGCCACGGTCATCATCGGTAACTTCTCGGGCGACCAGGGGACCCTCGCCATGGCGGCGGTCGGCTCCAATGTTCCGCTTACCAGTCTTATGATCAACCTGTTTATTGGGCTGTCGCTTGGCTCCAACGTGGTCATCGCCAACGCCATCGGCCGCAACGATCAGAACATGGTCAAGCGCGCCGTCCATACCTCGATTCTGATGGCACTCGTGGGCTTTGTCGTCATCGCGCTGGGCGAGATCTTTGCCGAGCCCATGCTCGCCGCGCTCAACGTCCCTGACGAAACCATGCCGCTCGCTTCGCTCTACCTGCGCGTCTTTTTGCTCAGCATGCCCTCGATCTTGCTCTACAACTTTGAGGCAGCAATCTTCCGCTCTGTCGGCATCACCCGCATGCCGCTGCAGGCGCTTGCCGTGTCCACCATCCTCAACATTGGCCTGGACCTCATCTTTGTCCCCGTGCTCCACTGGGGCGTCGCGGGTGTCGCCATCGCCACCGCCATCGCCTACACCGTCAGCGCCGGCACGCTCTTTGTCCACCTGCTCAAGACCGACTCCGTCGTCCGCGTCACCCCACGCGACTTAGGCTTAGACCCCGTCGCCCTCAAGCGCATCGTCAAGATCGGGCTGCCCGCCGGCATCCAAAGCGCTGTCTTTGCCGTCGCCAACATCATCATCCAGTCCGCCATCAACAGCCTGGGCACCGAGGTCATGGCGGCATCCAGCGCTGCCATGAGCCTGGAGTACGTGTGCTATAACCTGCTCAACAGCTTTAGCCAGGCTTGCACCACCTTTGTGGGACAAAACCACGGTGCCCGCCAGATCGACCGCTGCACCAAAACGCTCAAGGTCTGCCTGGTCGAAGGCGGCATCGTTGCACTCACCACGATTATCGTCATCGTCGGTCTGGGGCGCGAGATCCTGGCGTTGTTCAACAGCGACCCCAACATCGTCTCGATCGGCTATATCCGCGTGTGTTCGATCTTCCCGGCGTACGCCTTTAGCATGTTCTACGAAAACATGTCCGGTTATCTGCGCGGCTTTGGCATCTCGCTCATGCCCGCCCTCATCACCATGATCTGCGTCTGCGGTATTCGCTTCTATTGGGTATTCTGCGTGTTCCCGAACTTCCGCACCTTTGCGAACATCATGATGGTCTACCCCATCAGCCTGGGCACCACGGCGTTCTTTATGGTCGTGGCGGTATTGCTCTGTCACCCGGCACGCACCTACCGTCTGGCGCAAGCCAAGACCGGGACGCGCTAGGCATGCGCGGCAAGGCGGCATACGGCAACTAGCTGACGATATGCGAGCTCATATAATCGATAAAGCGCCTCGTGGCGATAGGCATGGTGTCCCAGCTGCGCCAAGCCGCCACCACATCGCGCGAGGGAGCGTGCACGATGGGACGCACGCGGATACCGGCCTTCATACCCTCGACCGTACGACGGTAGAGCATGCTCACGCCAAGGCCTTCCTCCACCATCGCCATGATGGTGTAGTCGTCGGTAACCTCGCTCGTCACGTGCGGCGACAGCCCATGCGTCGCGAATGCATCGAGCACCAGACTCTGTTCGCCCTCATCCAGCAATACAAACGGCTCGGACGCCAGGTCGGCGAGCGTCACCTTTTCCTTTGCCGCCAGTGGATGGACGGCTGGCAACAGCGCCACCAGCTCGTCGTGATAGACCACGCGCTTCTGAAGCCCCGTGGTAAATCCGCGTGCCGTAAAGCAAAAGTCAACCACGCCATCGTGCACCCACTGGGCGTTGCGCGTGTAATCGCCCTGCTTGAGGGTAAAGCGCACACCAGGATGCAGGGCTCCAAAGTCGCGGATCACGCGCGGCAACACGGTACGGCTCACATTGGTAAACGTCGCAATACGAATATCGGTCGAGGAGAGTCCCAGCAACTCCTGGCGCTTGCCCTCGAGCTCGGCCTCGGCGGTTACGATCTGGCGCAGATACGGCAGATACTGTTTGCCGTCGCGCGTCAGCGACACACCCTGCTTGCCGCGCTCGATAATCGTGGTGCCCAGCTCGCGCTCGAGCGCCTTGACGGCCTGGCTTACCGCACTTTGCGTATAGCCCAGCTCGTCGGCCGCGCCCTTCAGGCTGCCGCAATCGACCACCATACATACAATCTGATACCGCGATGCCATCGTGCCTCCACATCGATGTAGCCGTAAAACGTTTTGCCAGGGCTTTTTCTTCCAACATTAGTATTTCTTAATCATACTGAAGATACATTCGCTTTACTACATCCATATCTGGGAGCAGAATCCTTTTTGCGAAACCGTTCTGTAACAAAAGGAGTCCCATGGATCGCAAAAAAGCAATCGCGCTCTCATTTTCCGTTCCCGTCGCATGGGGCTTTTCGTACCCCCTCATGAAAATCGGCATGGACAGCATGAACGCCACGAGCATCGTCGCGCTGCGCTGCATCATCGCCTTTGCGGCCTGCCTGCTGCTCTTCCACAAGCACGCGGTGCGCATCAACCGTGACCTGATGGTCCGCGCCGCCATCATCGGCGCCATCATGGCAACCGAAATCACCTGCATGTGCCTGGGCTCCAGCCTCACCTCCGCCTCCACCGCCGGCTTTTTGCAGAGCCTGACGGTCGTGATCGTGCCGTTTGCCAACGCGGCCCTGCTGCATCGCGCCCCCGAGCGCAAGGTGCTCATCGGCACCGCCATCGTCACCTGCGGCATGTTGCTGCTCTCGGGCGCCGACTTTACCAGCCTGAATCCTGGCGCGATCATCATGCTGCTCTCGGCCTTTATCTATGCCGGTCACATTATCATCGCCAAGCGCTTTGTCGAAGAAGTCGATCCGTTGGCTCTGGGCGTTTGGCAGCTGGGCTTCGGCGGCTTGTTCTCGGGTATCGCCGCATTTACCTTTGGCGGCTTCACGCTTCCCAGCACGCCGAGCGAGATCGTCGTTATCGTTGCGCTCGCACTCATCTGCTCTGCCTACGGCTTTATCACCCAGACGCTCGTGCAGCCCCACGTACCTGCCGAAACCACTGGCTTCGCCTTCTCGCTCGAGCCGGTCTGCTCCGCCGTCTTCTCGTTTTTCCTGGTCGGCGAGGTCCTGAGCCCCATCGCCTTCCTTGGCGCTGCCCTCATCCTCACCGGCGTCATGGTGGCAACTGTCGGGCTTCCGCGCCTTCGCGCACATGGGCATGCTCATATGGCGGCAGCGCCCGAGCACGTCTCGTAGACCCCACTCCTCATACAGCCGCGACATACAGGCAACCGGTGCGCCTTTACAATGGATGCCGACATAGCATCTGCCCTAAAGGAGCTCCATGGACACCGCAACTCGCGACCGCAACATAGCAACTTGGTTGGGCGATGCGCCGCAGCCGGTACGTGACACGACGAACCAGCTACTCGAGCGCATCGCCCTTCTGCGTGCCGAGCAGACCATCTACCCGGCACAAGACGACATCCTCAATGCCCTCGCCTACACGCCGGCCGACCAGGTCAAGGTTGTCATCTTGGGCCAGGACCCCTATCACGAACCCAACCAGGCCATGGGGCTGTCGTTCTCGGTGCCCGCTACGCAAACCAAGTTGCCGCCGAGCCTACGCAACATCTATAAGGAACTCAAAGCCGATCTGGACTGCCCCATTCCCGCCACGGGAGACCTAACCCCCTGGGCACAACAGGGCGTCCTACTCCTTAACACGACGCTCACCGTGCGCGAGCATGCCGCGAACTCGCACGCCAAGCTGGGCTGGAGCACGCTCACCGACTACGTTATCGAACGCTGCTGTCAGCTGCCCCAGCCGGTCGTCTTTTTGGCATGGGGCCGCTTTGCCCAGCAGATGGTCGACGGCAAGCTCGCCGTGACCGGCACAGGCAAGGCAGCCGGCAAGTTCTGCCTGGCCTCTACGCATCCCTCGCCGCTTTCGGCAAACCGCGCCACAGCAGAACTCCCCGCTTTTATGGGGTCGCGCCCCTTCTCCGCTGCCAATCGGCTACTCGAACAGCACGGCTCGACCCCCGTCAACTGGACTTGCCTCGGCTAAAAACCGATACATCAAAAACGCGCCCGACGGCTTTCCGTCGGGCGCGTTTCCTATTCGGGCCAAATAAACTGGGTGCGGCCGGCCTCGCCACCGTCAATGAGCAGACTCTGCCCGGTCATAAACCGGTTGGTCACGCCCACAAAGTAGATCCACTCGGCGATCTCTTGGGCAGTAGCCCAGCGCTTGAGCGGTGTGAGCTCCATAATCTGATTCCACAGGCGCTCGTCTTCCATCACGCAACGGTTGAGCGGCGTGATAACGCCGCCCGGGTCCACACTGTTGGCGATAGCCTGCGGCGCCAGACGGTTTGCAAGGTTCTTGGTGTAGGCGATAACGCCGCCCTTGCTGGCGGCATAGGCGGGAAACTCCGATCCCGTATGCCCGCTCGCCGACCCCACATTGACCACGGATGTAATGGCCGGCGCCGGCTTGGCGGCAAGCCCCTCCCCCACAAAGGCATAGCGCTCGGTCACGTTGATGGTGCCGCACAGGTTGACGGCAATATCGTCGGCCGAATCCTGCGTGCCGGCAACGTTCACGATCACCTGGGGTTCAAGCTCGTCTGGAAACGAATCCGGCTCGCGGACATCGACGATCAGATGGCGATAGCGCTCGTGCTCGACTGCCGCCGGCAGCAGATCAAAGCCCACGACCTCGTGACCCTCGTCCAAAAAGCGCTGCACGCACGCGGCTCCAATACCACCCGAAGCGCCCGTGATCAAAACCCGCATACTTGCTCCTTAGGCGATTGCGTGGCGCTCGAGGTACTCAGCGCCCACATTCTCACGCTCCCAGCCACGCACGACCTTGTAGCCCACGGGGCTCAGGAAGACCTCGCACAGCAGCTCGGCAACAGCGCCGGTCAGCGAGCACATAAGGACCTGTACCCAGGTCCAACCAAAGAACGTGTGGCTCACCACAATGGCAAAGACCAGGTTGTCGATAAACTGGCCAACACCCGTGGACACATAGGAACGGAAGGCAAAGCTCGCAAAGTTATTCTTTTTGAGCATACGGCCGAGCGACTGGTTGAGCGTGGAGTTAACCACGGCAGAAACGAGCATTGCCAGCGAAGAGCCCAGCACCACGTACCAGGTGCCGCCGATGGTGGCGTTAAGGGCGGCGTTGACCTCGATCATACCCGTGTCGTAGTAGGCACCCCACATGCCGGGCGTGAGCGAGCATGCCCAAAAGCACAGGCTCACGGCCAGGTTGACCAGCAGCGCGAGGATAGAGATTTTGATGGATGCCTTGGCGCCAAAGCGCTTGCAGATCATGTCCTGGCACAAAAACGAAACCCAGCTCACCACAAAGCCGCAGTCGAGCGCCAGATACGGCAGGCTGATAAGCTCTTTGTTGGCCAGCAGGTTCATCATGATGACGCTCACGAAAAACAGCGAAACCGTTGCCGCGGGAATGCTCCGCAACAGGACCTTGTAGTCCTCCATGACCTTCTTGATCATTATGTACTCCTTTGGTTTTAGGTTTAACGAGCAGGATATCGGACCCGAACTGCTCGGCCGCCCCGGTCTTGAGGCAACGGTGGGTATGATAGCCGCTCACGCAGCCGCAGGCAAGCAAACGGCGCGGCAGCCCCGCAAGGCCACCGCACCGACGCGCTAAAAGGCTACGTTGCCAAACTCCGACAGGATAAGGTCGGGGTTGTGGTCGGTTGCCCAGTCCACGTTCCACGGGCTCGTGAACAGCAACAGCTTACCGCCGCGCATGTCCTCGACGCGCAGGGTATCGCGCGTGAGCGAAAGGCCCGGGATGTCGATGGTGTCGGGGTCGTTTTGGATCCAGCGGATGTCCGTATAGGGCAGCGGCTGGCGACGAACCTCAACACGGTACTCGGCCTTAAGGCGGCGCTCGAGCACCTCAAACTGCAGCACGCCGACCACGCCTACGATGACGCTCTCCATGCCGGCACCCAGCTCACGGAAGATCTGGATGGCGCCCTCCTGGGCAAGCTCCTCCATGCCCTTTACGAACTGCTTGCGCTTGAGCGTGTCGACCTGCGTGATGCGGGCGAACATCTCGGGGGCAAACGTCGGGATCTGCGGATACTGCACGTGGCGCTTGCCGGAGCACACGGTGTCGCCGATGCTAAAGATGCCCGGGTCGAACAGGCCCACGATATCGCCCGCATAGGCCTCGTCCACGATGGCGCGGTCGTCGGCCATCATCGAGGTGCCCGTCGCCAGCTTGAGCTTGCGGTTACCCTGCACATGGAAGGCATCCATGCCGCGCTCGAACTTACCCGAGCAAATGCGCACAAAGGCAATGCGGTCGCGGTGGTTCTTGTCCATGTTGGCCTGGATCTTAAACACGAAGCCGCTAAAGTCGTTCTCGGCGGGCGCGACCGGCTCGCTGGTGAGTGTATCGGTATAGGCGCGCGGCGTCGGGGCCAGACGCAGGAACTCTTTAAGGAAGGGCTCCACACCAAAGTTGGTGAGTGCCGAGCCAAAGAACGCCGGGCTCAGCTTGCCGCAGGCCACGGCATCCAGGTCGAGCTCGTCACCGGCGCCATCGAGCAGCTCGATGTCGTCCATCAGGTTCTTGTGGTTCTCCTCGCCAATAAGCTCGTCCATGGCCGGATCGCCCAGCTCGGCCTCGACCTCGGCGACCTTCTTGGTGGCGTTGGCGTGGCCGTCGCCCTCAAAGGCGATGACGCGACGGGTCTGGCGATCGAACACGCCGCGGAAGTTGCGACCGCTGCCGATCGGCCAGTTCATGGGATACGTATTGATACCCAGGACGTTCTCGATCTCTTCCATGAGCTCAAAGGGGTCGCGAGCCTCGTGGTCGAGCTTGTTCACAAAGGTAAAGATGGGAATATGGCGCAGCGTACAGACCTTAAAGAGCTTTTTGGTCTGGGCCTCGACGCCCTTAGCGCCGTCGATGACCATGACTGCGGCGTCGGCGGCCATAAGGGTACGGTAGGTATCCTCCGAGAAGTCCTGGTGGCCGGGGGTATCGAGAATGTTGACGCAGGCGCCGTTATAGGTGAACTGCAGCACCGAGGAGGTAACGGAAATGCCGCGCTCCTTCTCGATGTCCATCCAGTCCGAGACGGCATGCTTAGCCGAGCTCTTGCCCTTGACCGAGCCGGCGGTCTGGATGCTGCCGGTATAGAGCAGCAGCTTCTCGGTAAGTGTGGTCTTACCGGCGTCCGGGTGGCTGATGATCGCGAATGTGCGGCGCGACGAGATTTCATCCGACAGGCTTGCCATGCGGATCCTTTCTTGCATTGAGTGCATTACGTCGTTGTAACCGCACTATTGTAGCCGCGAAATCCCGCCATAGGGCACCTATCAGGACAAATTCATCAGCTGAGCTCGCTGCGCACCGGGCAGCCGCCTTACGCACTGTCTCGATCTGTAACATCTAGCCATCAAAATCGACTCCAGATGTTACAGATTGAGACAAACGCGCAGGCGGGCAACCAATGTCTCAATCTGTAACATCTAGCCACCAAAAACGGGCCCTAGTGTTACAGATTGAGATAAACGGGCAGGAAGGTCGGGGCTGTCTCAATCTGTAACATCTAACTGCCAAAATCGGCTCCAGATGTTACAGATCGAGACAAACGAACGAAGGGACAGACGGGCCCATATTTTCCTCTTGCACGACTGTTCATAGTGTATATATACTGTGCTTACCGGTTATATACACGTGTAGCCCAACAGCTAAGGAGCCGCTGTGGACATAATCTTATCCAATTCGAGCGACAAGCCCATCTACGAGCAGATATCCTCGCAGGTCAAAGCGCAGATCCTTTCGGGCGCACTCGCTGCGGGAGCCAAACTCCCCAGCATCCGTGCGCTCGCGAGCGACCTCGGTGTGAGCGTCATTACCACCAAGCGTGCCTATGCCGACCTGGAACAGCTCGGCTTTATCTGCACCGTGCAGGGCAAGGGCTGCTTTGTCGCCGAGGGAAACCAGGAGCTCTTGCGCGAAAACCAGCTCTGCCATATCGAAGAGTTGCTTGCGCAGGCCGCTACGCAGGCCGAAACCCTGGGCGTCACGCGCGACAAATTGCACGAGATGCTCAACCTTGTGGCCCCCGAAACCATGCAGTAGCCATCTGCAAGAAAGGCTATACCATGCAAAACTTGCTAGAACTCAAAGGTGTTTCATGCCGCGTAAGCGACCGTTTTTCGCTACGCGATGTCACGCTTACCGTGGAGCCCGGCCAGATTGTCGGCTTTGTGGGCGCAAACGGCGCCGGCAAGACAACGACCATTCGTGCCGCGCTCGGGCTTATAAAGCTCGATGCCGGCAAGGTGCATCTGTTTGGACAGCGCTGCGACACCAACGCGCCCGACGAGACGCAGCGCCACCTGCGCTCCCGCGTAGGCCTTGTCCTGGACACGTGCCCCTTCCCCTCCACGCTCAAGGTGGGCCAGATCGAGAGGCTCGTAGGCCCGGCGTACCCCACGTGGAGCTGCGAAACGTTCGCCGGGCTCATCGACCGATTTGGCCTCGATCCCAAGGCAAAGGTCAAGGACCTCTCCCGCGGCATGGGCATGAAGCTGCAGCTCGCGTGTGCGCTCAGTCACAATGCCAAGCTGCTCGTTTTGGACGAAGCCACCGCGGGCCTCGATCCCATGGCGCGCGAAGAGCTGCTCGACGAGCTGCTCGCCTTTGTTTCCGACGGCCAGCGCAGCGTGCTGCTCTCGAGCCACATTACGTCCGACCTCGATCGCGCCGCCGACCGCGTCATCTGCATCGATAACGGCTCGATTGTGTTTGACCTGCCGCGCGAGGACATTACTGACCGCGCCGGCATCGCCCACTGCACCCAGGCACAGGCCGCCGAGCTTATGGCTTGCGTCGAAGCCGCCCGTGCCGCCCACCACGCCTATAGCGTGGACGTGCTCGTGCCCAACCGTCGCGAAGCGCTCGAGGCCTTTCCCGAGATTCCCTGCGATCGGGCAACCATTGATGACTACCTGCGCCTCACGCTGAAAGGAGCTTCGAAATGAAACGCGCCTTTATGTCCGAGCTCGCCATCGTTCGCACGCTTGTCCCGAGCATCGCGGGCGTCGGCCTGTTCATATTCGTTGTGCTGACGCTCGCCAACACGTCTGGTGGCGACTCCGGCATGAGCGCCGGCGCCTGCGCCGTCAGTGCCATGTCGCCCATCCTATTCATGAACTCACTGGCCGGTTACGACAATCAAAACGGATGGGAACGCTATCGGGCAACGCTGCCTCTCACGCGCAAAGACATTATTTGCGCACGCTACCTGTGCATCGTTGTCTTCTCGGCCATCATGGCCTGCGCCGCTGTGCTTTTGAACATCATCGCCCTTCCGTTCTTCAACAGCGCGGGCGTGACCTCGACAGGACAAACCGTCTTTGAGATTGCAATAGCCTCGGCAGCCTCGATGCTCATCTCCCTCATGATGGTGTTTTTGGCGCAGCCGCTGTTCTTTCGATTTGGACACATGGAGGCGTTGCGCCTATCCGTTGGCCTGTTTGCCCTGCTTGGTTGCGGCACCATGGCCACGCTGAGCTCCTCCAACCCCATCAGCAACTGGCTCATGTCGATTGCCGGGGCAAATCCCGATCCCGCCGTCCTCGGCTGCCTGTGCGCAGGAATTGCCGTCCTGGCCCTCGTGCTATTTACACTGAGCTGCGCTATCAGCACCAAGGTCTATCGAGCGCGCGACCTGTAGGCAGGCGCGGTATCATCGGACATGCGCCACAGATCGGCGTGGCCCATTATTGGGAAGGCGCTCAACCCGTGTCGTGGATTACAGCAGCATTTTGAAAATAACGACCCGTCAAAGGGCACAAGCTCAAGTTGGACACCCTCACACCGGGCTTGAGATGTTTGTATTGACCGTGCGCCGCCGTGCTACTTGCGCAGCGGCTTGGGCAGCGGAATGCCAGCGGCGATAACGGCGGCGATGATCATGCAGACGATACCCTTGAGCGGGAAACACATGAGCAGCAGGCCCACGACCATGACCGGCTGACGCATGACCGCACCCATCGTCGAGGCGGTGCAGACGGCGACGCAAAAGACCGGATCGGCGCCGGTAAGGATAGCGAAGCCGTAGCCCAGGCTCACACCCGAAAAGATAACCGGGAAGAAGTGACCGCCGCGCCAGCCCAGGTTGATGAGGGCGGGCGTCAGCATGGCCTTGACCAGACCGGTCGCGATAAGCACGCCGGCGGGAATGGTCAGATAGGTCTCCATGAGCACGTCGGCTTGGGTCTCGCCGGCAAACATGGTGTAGGGCAGGACCGTGCCACAGATGGCGAGCGCCAGACCGGCTAGCATGGCCTTGACGACAGGGCGCTCCCCTATGGCATGGGACAGTGCCTCGCTTGCATGCTCAGAGACAAAGTACAGCCAGCCGCATACGGTGCCGACCAACGCCAGCGGAATGAGCCAGACAAGTTCCAGGTTGCCCACCTGAGCGGACTCGAACCTGGGCATGCCCATGCCGCCGCCCATAAGCTGGCCGAGCAGCAGGTAGGTACCCAGACCGCCGGCAATCGCAATGCCGTAGACCACGGTCTTTTGCGCCTTGGGAAGCTTGATCGTGATCTCATCGGACGCGGACTCATCGTCATTAGCGCCCTGGCCGTCGGCGCTACCGGCGAGCGGTGCCACAAAGCCAAACACGGGCGCGGTGAAGAGCGCCGTCAGGGCAGCCTGAGTACCCAGCAGCGTGAGCTGCCTAAACTCGGCGCCAAAGCGACGCATGCGGTCGCCGACCCAGCTGCACAGGCCCGCGATAACGCCGGTCAGGCCGGCCTCCGGTCCAATACTTCCACCAAACAGCAGCGGCAGCAATGCCGCGAGCGAAAGCTTGCCAAGGTTGTCGTACGGGTAGCACCCGTCTTGCTTAACCTTAGCCATCACCTGGTTGAGGTCATCGGTCTTGGTGCCCGTAAGCTTTTCGTACAGACCGATCAGCAGGCCGCCCAGGAGGCAGACGAAAAACGGGTACGGCAGAAAGCCAAACGGGCCGCTTACGAGCTCGGGCGAAGCGACGCCCAGCATATGCGGGATCTCGGTCCATAGATAGTCGATACCGTGCTCCATCGCAAAAAAGAACAGCCAGACCGCGGCGCCTGCAAACGCACCGGTCACGGCAACGCTCACTAAAAACAACGCACGATTTTTGGGTTTTGCAAGGTTATCCATCGGGGCCTCCCGTGGTCAAAATCGACAAGGATACGTTTTATTGTAAGACGGGCACAGCGCGGACGTGCCGACCATCCACGCCGCGAACGGCGCCACTGGGCGCCGCACGTGCGATAGGCCTACGGCTTAGCTGCCGATAATCGATGCGATCTCGTGCAGGTCCTCGGCAAAGTAAATGCCTTGCTGGCGCCTCGGGCTCGAAAGCCCCTTATCAATCATGTGCTCGAGCAGCGCCTTGAGGTCGTTGTAGTAACCGTTCAGGTTGTACAGAATGCACGGCGTGCTCAGATGCCCCAACGATACAGCCGACATGACCTCGGCGATCTCCTCGAGTGTGCCCGTGCCGCCCGGAAAGGCGATAAACGCATCGCCGAGCTCGATCATCTTGGCCTTGCGCTCGGCCATATCGCTCGTCACGATGAGGTCATCGATGCCGTCGTGCTGAAACTCGGCCTCTATAAAAAAGCTCGGCTCAACGCCCGTCACGTGTCCACCTGCCTCGAGTACGCTATCGGCGAGCGCGCCCATCAGGCCCGATTTGGACCCGCCGTATACCAGCGCGTGCCCGTTGGAGCCAATCCAGTTGCCCAGCTCTTGCACCGCAGGCAGAAACGACGGGTCATTGCCGACGCTGGCGCCCAGGTATACCGTGATATTCATATTCAGTCCCCCTCGTCGTGACGCGCGGCGCCCGTTCTAGCGTTGGCGTCGGCGATATTCGCGCACACGGCGCGACAGGTCGGCGAGCTCGTCACGATCGAGCTCTTCCAAATGCTCCAGATCGTCCATAAAGCGCGCCATGGTGTCCTTTTGGCGCAGCTTGATGAGCGTGTTGCAGTAGTTCACCGCCACACCCGTGAGCATGGCAATGTAGAAGATGCTGATGACGCTCAGGACGACGGTAATAGCACGGGCGACCGGCGTTTCGGCCGGGATATCGCCAAAGCCGATGGTCGAGACGGTCTCAAAGCTAAACCAGAGACCATCGCCAAACGTAAGGGTCGTGGGCTCGGACAGCCAGACAGCCGTCGAGCACAGCAGATAGAAGACGAGGAACAGGCCCGTGATACGCACGAAACCGGCCTGGCGCAAAACATCGGCAAGCGTCCTCAGCTTTTTCATCGCGACCCCTTTTCCCCAGACGCCCAATCACGTTTGCTCGGTATTGTCCCACAACCGGCAGTTAGGCAACCGGCAGTTAGGGACGTTCCTTTTGTGCCGGCAGAAAGGGACTGTCCCCAACTGCCGGGCGAGACCGTTTAGCGGTGCAGCTGCCGACTGGGCAGGCTGAACTGGTATCCTTATGTGGAAATGTCTCGATTCGTTAGGTTTGCATGTGAGAGCTTCCGCTGCCCTTCGTTCAGTTATATATCGCACTCTGGCTGTCGCGCTTACCGCGCTCGCCGTGCTGAGCGCCGTCATGCCCGTCCCCGCCTTTGCCGCCGACTCCGACCAGCAGGTCAAGACGGTCCGCGTTGGCTGGCTCGTCAACAACAAAGGCTTCCAGGAAGGCACGCCGGGCGAGCGCCTCTCGGGATGGGGCTACGAGTACCTCCAGACCCTCTCGTATTACACAAAGGGCTGGCAATACGAATACGTTAGCGGCACCTTCTCCGAGCTTATGGACATGCTCGAGGCAGGCGAAATCGACCTCATGCCCAACATCTCGTATTCGGCAGAACGCGAGCAGAAGCTGCTCTTTTCCTCGAACCCCGAGGGCACCGAGCGCTACTACATCTACGCCAGGCCCGACCGCGACGACCTGGCCAAGGGTGACCCCCAGGCGCTCCAAGGCCTCACCATCGGCTGCAACTCTGGCGTTATGCAAACTATCGTCGGCCAGCAGTGGCTCGCCGACGAAGGCGTTACCTGCACCTATAAAGAAATCGACACCGGCAGTGCCCTCTTTGAGGCGCTTGCAGACGGCGAGGTCGACGCCGTCATCATGAACGACACCATTTCGTCGCCCGATGCGTCACCCATGTTCTACGTAGGCTCGAGCGACTACTTTTTTGCCGTTCCCAAAAGCCGCCCTGATCTGATGAACGACATCAACGCCGCCATGACGACCATCGCCCGCGATAACCCGCGCTATAACGAGGAAGTCAAATCGAGTTACTCGACCCAAAACAGTGGCTCGTCATCGCTCACCGGCCCCGAGACCACCTGGCTCAAAGAAAACGGCAATACCATCGCGATCGGCTATCTTAAAAACCAACTTCCCTACTGTACGCAAAATGACGACGGCGAGATGGAAGGGTCGCTCGCCTCGCTTGCAACGACGTTGCACGACAAGTTTGGCATTACGGTCAAAACAATCGCACTCTCGAGCAACAAACAAATGATCAAAGCCCTTTCCAACGGGACCATCGATGTCGCCCTGCCGTTGTTTCGCGACTACTGGCTCGCCGAGCAGACAGGGGTCATCCAGTCAAACTCGATGGGAACGGTTTCGCTGACCGCCATTCACAGTGGCAAAAACCTGAACAGCGACCTTAAGAACATCGCTTGTACAAAGAGCACAATCGTTAACCGTTTTGAGCTCGAAAGTCTCTTTCCGAACGCAACGGTAACCAAGTATTCGAATGACGGCGAGGTGCTCAAAGCCCTCGATGAGGGGAAGGCACGTTGCATCATTGTCCCCAGCACGCGCCTGGAAACTCTCCGCGACATCTACGACATCGAGGATTTCGAAACACAGGAACTCACCAACACGGCACAACTATCGTGTTTAATTTCGCGCGGCAAGCCCGAGCTGCTGGGAATCATCAATAAGGGCATCGTCAATGCAGGTGAATCGCTCTCTGCAAACAGCTATTTCCCCACATCGTACTCGGCGCAAGAATCGGATGCGTTCCGACTTCTCTACCGCAACCGCATCGTCATTGCGGCAGTCGTCATTTGCATTTTGCTCACCGGCATCGTCATCCTTGTCTGGTCGCTTTACCGCGCACAGGAGGAACGGCAGAAAGCCGATGCCGCCAACGCCGCCAAAACCGCTTTCCTCACGCGCATGAGCCACGACATCCGCACGCCGCTCAACGGCATCCTGGGCCTTATCGAAATTGAGGAATTGAGAGAAGGCGACATGCAGGTCGCCCGCGAAAGCCGCGCCAAGGCGCGCGTTGCCGCCAATCACCTGCTGTCACTGATTAACGACATCCTCGAGATGGGCAGGATCGAGGAGTGCAAAGTGACGCTCGAGCACGAATCATTCAACCTTAAAGAGCTGTGCGACAATGCGCTCGTACTGTGCAAGCTCCGCGCATCGGACCGCGGCATAACCATGCTCGACACCAGCGAGCCCTACGCTGTCGACCAATATATGATCGGCAGCCCCACCCATATTCGGCAGATCCTTGTCAACCTGCTCGACAACAGCATCAAGTACAACAAGCACGGAGGCACCGTCACGTTCTCATCGACCATCAAACCGATCGACGACGAGCACGCCGTGTTTTGCTTTAGCGTCTCGGATACCGGCATTGGTATGACATCCGAGTTTTTGGCACACATTTACGAGCCGTTTGCCCAGGAAGGCGACGATGCGCGCAGCAAGTTGCAAGGAACCGGCATTGGCATGTCTATCGTCAAATCGCTCATCGATATGATAGGCGGCACGATTGAGATTTCGAGTGAAGTTGGCGTGGGAAGTACGTTTAACGTCCAGATTCCGCTCGAGATCGACAAGAACCCTCAGGCAAAAGAACGTACGGACGAGCAGGCATACAGTTGCTCGCTTGCAGACATGAACGTTCTTTTGGCAGAAGATAACGAGCTCAATGCCGAGATTGCCCAGGCTCTGCTCGAAAGCGAGGGCATCGTCGTAACTCGCGCCGCCGACGGCAACGAAGCGGTCGACCTATACGTTGGCCGTCCCGCGGGTAGCTTCGATGCGATTCTAATGGACATCATGATGCCGGGCATGGACGGCTACGAGGCAACCCGCGCGATCCGCCTGAGCGAAAAGGCCGATGCGGCCGACATCCCCATCATCGCGCTCACCGCCAACGCCTTTGCCGAAGACGCCAAGGCGGCACACGACGCCGGCATGAACGCCCATCTGTCCAAACCGCTCGACTTTAACAAGCTCAAAAACACACTCGCCTGTATCAAGAAAAACGGGGCTGTTTCGCTATAGTTTGTGCTCAACCACTATGCGCAGTAGAAAGGAAGCCAACGATGTTTAGGCCCTTACGTCGAAAGAAACGCGCCATCACCGACGAGGAAGCGCGCGAACTGCTCGCTACCTGCAAGCGCGGGGTCTTTGCCGTCAACGGCGATGATGGCTACCCCTATGCCATTCCCGTCAACTACTTCTTCGATCCCGAGCACGACAAGATTTATTTCCATGGCGCCAAGGCTGGCCACAAGGTCGATTCACTCAGGCATGATGATAAAGTCTGCTTTACCGTTTACGGCAACGAGTGGTACAAGGACGGCGACTGGGCACCCTACGTTATGAGTACCGTGGTCTTTGGCCGATGCCGTCTGGTAGATGAAGCCCCCGCGTTTATCGAGGACAGAGTCCGCCAGCTCGCGCTTAAGTACTACCCTTCCGCCGAAGAAGTCGAGGAGGAAATCGCCAAAGACATCAAGGGCGTCCAACTCTACGAGATTACGATTGAGCATCTCTGCGGCAAGCAGATTCACGAAAAGTAGCAAATGCGGAAAACGCGCTCGCTACCCTCTGCGCCCCATGCGCCCACGCATTTTGACGGCGTGGGCGCATGGGACAGCACTCGAATCGAGCGCCCCCTATACCCCAAAAACGTAGCGGTCCAGGCGGTCGCACGCCTCCCTTACGCGCGAAAGCGGCAGCGCCAGATTCACGCGAATGTGGCAGGGCCCGTGGAACGGACGGCCGTCCTGATAGCCCACGCCCACACGCGCGCCCTCGTCGAGCAGCCACTGAATATCGTGGCCATGATCGCGGCACCACTCGGTGCAGTCCAGGAACACCATATACGTGCCCTGCGGGCGCGAATAGGACACGCCCTTCCAATGTTTTTCTGCATACGTGCAGAAGTACTCGATATTGCCGGCAAGCACCTGGTTGAGCTCGTCAACCCACTCGTAGCCCTGCTGCTGGTAGGCACCGATAAGCGCATGCATGGAGAGGACGTTCATCTCGTTGTAGTGGGTCTTGTTGGACACGGCGCTCACGCGGTCGCGCAGCGTCTCGTTATAGATGATGTGGTAGCTGCCGACCAGGCCCGCCAGGTTGAACGTCTTACTGGGCGCATAGAGGGCAACCGTGCGCATGCGGGCATCCTCGCTCACCGACTGCGTCGGGATATGCTCGTGACCCGGCAGGATGATATCGGACCAAATCTCATCCGAGATCACCACGCAATCGTGCTGGCGATAGATGTCCATGGCACGTTCGATCTCGTCGCGCTCCCATACTCGGCCGCAGGGATTGTGCGGCGAGCAGAACACCGCGGCATGGATGTGGTTTTGGGCGAGCTTGCGCTCCATGTCCTCAAAGTCCATACGCCACACGCCTTGGTCGTCGAGCTTAAGCGGGCTGTGGACAATGCGATAGCCCGCGGCTTCGATAGACTTGGTGAAACCGATGTAGGTGGGGCTATGGACCAGCACCGCATCGCCCGGCTGGACGTACGCGCGCAGCGTCGACACGACACCGCCCAGCACACCGTTTTCGTAGCCGATATGCTCCGGCGCCAAGCCCTCGACGCCGTTGCGACGGCTCTGCCATTCGATGATGCGGTCGAAGTACTCGTCACGCGGATTGAAATAGCCAAACATGGGGTGCTGGGCGCGCTGAATGATGTGCTCCTGGACCGTGGGCACCGTGGCAAAGTTCATGTCCGCCACCCACATGGGAATGCGGTCGAAGCCCTCGTCAGGTGCGTTCGGAGCCATGCCGGGGATCTCGCCCCAGGAGTCAACGGCGATGGCGTCCATGCCGTGGCGGTCGATAAGCGAAGTAAAGTCGTATTTCATGCTGGGCTCCCGTGCAAAGCGGATTGTTTTGGTAGGCGTTATTGTCCAACAGCGTGGGCGGTTTTGGAGCGGGGTTTGGCGCTTAATTTGGCGGGTGCGGACGAACGGCTGGTTAGTCTTGCGCGTCGTTGATAGCGGTTATCGTCAACCTGGTTCCGTCGACCGTAAACGATATGTCGAGCCCAGCGTAAGCCAAGTGGTAAATGCGGCTTGGCTCGTGTTTGCTGCCCGCGCGGCGCGGATCCTGGTGAAGAACCTCAACCAAGCCGGGGAGCTTTGCGGGCAGGACCATGTCTTGAAGCGCTTGCGGAAACTCGACGTCGAGCTCTTGCCACGGAGCATCCTCAATCCAGCCGCCGGTCGCATCCGGGTGGCAGTCTGCAAACGGAATGTAGGGCTTAATGTCGTAGATGGGCGTGCCGTCGCGCAGGTCGGCCCCCAGCACATGAATGATGGGACCATCGTCGGTAAGCTCGACACGATCGAGCTTGACGCAGGTGAGCCCAATGGGATTAGGACGAAACGGACTGCGCGTGGCAAAGACGCCCACACGCTCGGCCCCGCCCAGACGCGGCGGGCGCACGGTTTTCGACCACTTAGCATTGGTGCCAGACCTGTCCTGCGTCTTGGCATCGGTAGCTATGTCCTTAGCCGTGCCGCCGGGCGTTCCGTTTTCGAAGCGCCACAACAGCCATAGGTGAGAGAAGGAGTCCAGACCCTCAACCGCTGCGTTGGAGGCAAATTCCGGCTCAAAGACGATGCGTCCCTGCAGATGGGGCGCCAAAAAGCTGTTGCGCGGAATGCCAAACTTCTGCGGCAGGTCGGTATGTATGTGTGCGATAGGTTCCATGCCGGTCATTGTACGGCATGGAGATGTAGGGCGTTGCGCGCAATTCTCCGCCGCGGTCCCCCGTCGCGCAACCAACGGTTGCTTGGAAGGGCACCTGCTGCCGCGTATGCTTAGGCCATCAACTAGCAGAAAGGAGCCGTTATGGCCTTCGCAGAAAAGCTCATCGCTGTCCGTCGCGCCCATCACCTAACCCAAGAGCAGCTCGCCGCCAAGCTCTTCGTCACACGCCAAGCCATCAGCCGTTGGGAGCGCGGTGAGGTCACACCGGGCATCGACATGATGAAGCTCATTGCCGCTGTGACCGGCGAGCCCCTGTCTCACCTGCTCGAAATGCCCGAGCACTACTGCCAGAGCTGCGGCATGATACTCACGCCCGACGACTGCGGTACCGATGCTCACGGCGCCACGACCGACCATTACTGCAAGTGGTGCTACGACCACGGCAAGTACACCTACGAGACCACGATGGAGGCAATGATCGAGGACTGCGCTCCGCGTCTGGCGCAAAACACCGGCATGTCGCTCGACGAGGCCGTCTCGCTCATGGGCGCCGTTCTGCCGCAGCTGGAGCGCTGGCGCACCGTGCAGGAAAACGAGGAGCGCTACGGTGCCGAAGCACGGGCTCGCTATGGCGATGAGGCCATCGATACGGCAAACGAAGCATTACTGGACATGGATCACCAGACATGGAACGACATGAAAGAACTTGAACGCGCTATTCTGGGCCAGCTCTCGATTGCCATGGGCGACGGCGATCCAAAGAGCAGCGAGGCCCAAAAACTTGTTGCGATGCATCGCCGTTGGATTGGCCTCAACTGGGGAGCCGAGCCCCAGGACGAAACGTATCTGGGCCTCGCCCACGGCTATCTTGCCGATCAGCGCTTTGTTGACTACTACGACAAGCCCTGCGGCACCGGAGCTACGGCGTTTCTGGTCCAGGCCATCGAGTCGTCGCTGGCTCGCGCATAGACCGCGGCGGCTTTGGGTATCTCAATCGAAACCTCAACCGATTGGAGACCCATGGCTACTGATCACGAGCTCGTGCTGTACGTTATGACCGGCTGCCCGTATTGCATAAAGGTCAAGCGCTTTTTGGCCGATAACGGCGTGACCATTCCCGAACGCAATATCTCGACTGACCCCGATGCCGAGCAGGCGCTCATCGCCGTCGGCGGAAAACGCCAGGTTCCCTGCCTGTTCATTGACGGAGAGCCGCTCTACGAATCGAGCGACATCATCGCCTGGGTACAGGAGAACCTGATCTAGTACTCATTGGGGACGCACTTAAATGAGTAGTCGTTAAAGAACGTCCCCAATAACTAGTCCCCCGCCGAACCCAAACATATACGCCAGCATCCAAAGTCGACTTTTTTCGACACCTTTGAATGCTGGCGTACAGCTTTTTGTGGGCGGTCGTTGGGGACGTTCTTAAATGACTAGTTGCTTGAGACGGCCTTTGGATTATGGCTGTTTGAAGCCATCCGACGTCTCTGGAAAGGGCTCCTTAGAGGACCGTGTTCAAAAAATGGCAAATATGAGTACTGCTACTTGTTTAGTAACAGCGATTTTAATCATTTCAGGGATCATTCAACGCCCCAAGCGTCCGCAGATGGCGTTATTTCTCCCCATATGTTCAATAAAAGAGAAGCCTAATGGTATTAAATCTCATCAGGGACCTTTTTTTGAAGAAGATAAATGCAACCACAATGGCAACAGTACTCATATTTACCCTTTTTTGCACACTGCCCTCCAGAATAGTCGTTAGGGACGACTCAAAATAGCAATTCCGGCACTTAGACGCTCTCTTCTTGAATGACTAGTTGTTAAAGAACACTCAGCGACTACTCCAATTCGCGACACACTGTGTCGCGAATTGAGCTGTTCTCACCACCGAAGACCGGTGAAAGCTCCTGGCCAGAACCTCGATAGTTTGTTAAAGTGCCCCCTCTGCAGGTTCAATGAGCGCTCATGTTCCAACTTGGAAAGTGAAGAAATATCGAAACCATCGATGCCCATTTCCTATCGAAAAAACTAGTCAAAACACGCTAATTAGCTTGATAAGCTGCTTGTATTTTTGTCTACAAAACTGTATACAAAAAGAGATTCCGAGAACCAGCGCTCGACATTATGTCGATCGATAGGAGGCGCTATGGATGCTAAGCAGCTCGAAAAGATGATGGGGTTTGCACCCGGAGAGTTGGAGAAAGCCGCGGAGGCATACGAAAAAGATGAGTGGCCGAAGGGTCGCACCATCAAGCTGGGAAGGCCGTCGATCTCTGATGAGCCAAGCGTTGTTTTATCGGCACGTGTGGGTGAATCGGTTCTTGAGGCGTTTGACGCAAAGGCAAAGCGTCATGGGCAGACACGCACAGAGCGGCTCAGGGAGCTCATTACCCTTGACGCAAGGATTGCCTAGTCCCCCGCCGAACCCAAACGTGTATGTCAGCATCCAAAGTCGACATTTTTCGACATCTTTGGGTGCTGACGTACAGCTTTTGCAACATAGTCGTTGGGGGCGTTCTTAAATGACTAGTCGTTAAAGAACGTCCCCAACGACTAACTAGCCGTGAAAGCGGGCTATGGGCGCAAGTGGCTGTTCGCGAAAGACGCGCTCGACGGCGGCGCGGTATTCGTCGACCTTTTTGGTCTTGCGCACGATCTTGTGAACGTTAGCGGGATCGGCGAAGGCGCATTTGGCGTAGAACCACCACTCCTTCATGCGAAAGACCGCATTGCCGCCAATCTCTTCCGCATATGCCGCAAACAGCGTGTCGTGGAAGCGCTGCAGCTCAGCAGCCGTGGCAGTAGGGCCGCCCTTAACCATGCGAGCCAGCGCGGGGTTCGCAAGCGAGCCGCGCCCCAACATTACGTGACGCGTTCCGGGATAGGCCTCCACCAGCGCATCCATCTCCTCAAGATCAAAGATGTCGCCGTTGTAGGCCACCGGGAACGGCGCCCGCCCCAGCGTCTCGCCGTAAAACTCTTTGCGCGGCGAACCCGCATAGCGGTCCTTTTGCACGCGCGGATGCACGATTAGTTCTGCCAACGGCATGCGGCAATACAGATCGAGCACGCGCTCGTATTCGTCGTCACTCTCCAGCCCCAGCCTGGTCTTGACCGACACCGGCAACGGCGACCGCCCGCACACATCGTTCAAGAACACCTCGAGCTCGTCGAGATTGCGCAAGAAACCCGAACCCTTGCCCTTGGCGACAACCGTTCCCGAAGGACAACCCAAGTTGAGATTGACCTCGCGATAACCCATGTCGGCGAGCACCTGTGCCGCCCACACAAACTCGTCCGCGTTCTTGGACATCAGCTGAGGCACTACGTTGAGCCCCTGGTTATTGACAGGGTCGATCTCCTTAAACGCCTTGCCGCCAAAGCGGTTGCCCACGCGCGGCGGCGGCAAAAACGGCGTGTAATAACAATCGAGTGCGCCAAAACACTCCGCATGCACGCGACGGAACACATGCCCGGTAATCCCCTCCATAGGGGCCAGCGATAAATACATCAACATCCACTCTCAACTCAATGTGACAAAGGGACAGTCCCTTTGTCACATCCCATTCAAGCGGTTCAGGAACTCTTCGCAGGCGCGAGAACGCAGGCGATATTTTTTCCACACCAGATACGATGCAATGGTGAGCGGCGGCTCAAACGGGATAAAACGCAGGTCGCTGCTTTCATCTATCTGCAACAAGCTTCCAATACCAACCGCACATGCGGTGCCCGAACGCACCAGGTGCGACGCGTTGCCGATCAGATCGAAATGCCCCACGACGTTGAGGTCATCGAAGCTGAAGACGCCGCCCGACCACACTTCGAGATCGAACGCTCGATTCGAGGTACGCGAACTCACCAGCAGCGGCATCTTCGCCACGTCCGCAGGCGTTAACACGTCCAGGCCACCCCATGGACCGCTCGCGGCGACAACGGCGCCGGCCCGGTCAGCCTCAGGCATACGGATCCACTCGTATTTCTCGACGTTAACGGGCTCCAACAGCAGGGCAAAGTCGAGCAAGCCACGCTCCAAGCGCTCCTCCACCGCATCGGCATTGCCGGTATAGAGCTCAATCGTCACTCCGGGATGACTCCGATGCAGCTCCGCAAAAGTATCGAGCACCAGCCGCATCGATTTGGTTTCGCCGGCTCCAATGCGGATAACGCCTGCAATGCCGAGCTCCCGATCCGCCAACTCTAGCTCGGTCTGTTCCACCAGCAAGACAATCTCCTCGGCGCGCTGGCGCAAGCGCATGCCATCGCTCGTGAGTACACACGATCGATTGGTGCGCTCGAACAGCTCCACGCCCAGCTCGCGTTCCAAATCGGCTATCTGGCGCGAGAGCGTGGGCTGCGTCACATGTAGCACGTTAGCAGCTTCGGTCATGTTTTCCTCGCGGGCCACAGCAAGAAAATAACGCAGCGTTCGCAGCTCCATGATTGCTCCTTCGTGCACAACGGAGAACTTCATTCGGTCCAATTCGTTTCACATACATAATCCGTATATCTAGCTAGTTGCTATAGGCAATATACATTATCAAATCTCGGAACTATCGTTACAGAAGAGAACCATCGAGAAAGGAAGCGCATGGAATACATCACGCTCAATAACGGCATCAAAATCCCCCAGCTAGGACTTGGCACGTATCTGCTTAAACCCGACGATGCCCAATCGTCGGTTACCTCCGCACTCGGCATGGGGTATGAGCTCATCGACACTGCCAATGCATACGTGAATGAGCGAGCAGTGGGTCGCGGCGTGCGCGAATCAGACTTGCCGCGCGAAAACGTGTTTCTCGAAACCAAGCTCTGGCCCTATTTTTACAACAGCGACACCGCCGTTGACGAAACGCTCGAGCGTCTGAACACACCTTACATCGACCTCATGATTCTGCACCAACCCGCAGGCGACTACTTGGCGGGCTATGAGAAGCTTGAGATCGCGTACAAGGAAGGCAAGCTCCGCTCCATCGGAATCTCCAATTTCGACGAGAACGAAATCGAGAAGCTTCTCGCAAATTGCGAGATCGTTCCATCCCTTATTCAGGTCGAGTGCCATCCGTATTTCCCGCAGACCGAACTGAAGAAGTTGCTCGCCCAGCACGACATTGCATTGCAGGCGTGGTACCCGCTCGGCGGGCGCGGCAACAACAGCATCATGAACGAGCCCGTCGTGCGCGACCTCGCTGTCAAGTATGGCAAAACGCCTGCTCAAATCATTATGCGTTGGCATATCCAAGAGGGAAATATCGTCATTCCAGGCTCCAAGAATCCGACGCACATCGCCGACAACATCGATGTCTTCGACTTCGAGCTCACGGACAGCGACATGACCGCCATGGCTACCCTCGATCGCGGGAAACCCTTCTATGAGCGCACGCCCGAGAAGCTTGCGCAATATGCCGCCTGGCACCCCGACGTTGAGAACCAGAAATAGGAGCATCATGCAGTACGCAACCCTTGGCCATTCCGGCATTAAAGTCTCTAAACTCTGCCTGGGAGGCATGAGCTTTGGCGAGCCCAGCCCCGACTTTCATCAGTGGACCATCGGACCCGACGGCACACGCGCCGTCATCAAACGCGCACTCGACACCGGAATCAACTTTATCGATACCGCGAACTGCTACAGCTTTGGCACGAGCGAAGAGTACATTGGGGCCGCCCTGCGCAATCTGGGAATCGCTCGCGAGAGCGTCGTGCTGGCTAGCAAGGTTCACTTCAACGAGGGCGGCCTTTCCGCCAACGCCATCAAACGCGAGATCGAAGGCTCGCTCAAGCGCTTGGGCACCGATTACCTAGACCTCTACATCATTCACCGCTTCGATTACGACGTTCCCATGGAAGAGACCATGGAGGCGCTCAACGACTTGGCGCGCGAGGGCAAGGTTCGCGCGCTCGGCGCCAGCGCTATGTATGCTTACCAGCTGCACAACCTGCAGATCGTCGCGCGCGACCACGGATGGACGCCCTTTACGAGCATGCAGTGCCACTACAACCTGCTGTACCGAGAGGACGAGCGCGAGATGATCCCGGTGTGCCGCCAGTTTGACATGGCCCTTACGCCATACAGCCCCATGGCTTCGGGACACCTCTGCCGACCCACGTGGGAAAGCTCGAGCACACGCGGCACCACCGACACGACCATGGCCAACAAGTACGACCATGATCGCGCCATCGACATGCCCGTCATTGAGCGCGTGGCCAAGATTGCCGCCGATCACGACGTGCCGATGTCGAGGATTGCGCTGGCATGGCACTGGGCACGTGGTGTGGCGGCCCCCATCGTGGGCTGCTCCAAGCCCGAGCGCGTCGACGATGCCGTGGCCGCGCTCGACGTAACGCTCTCGCCCGCCGAGATCGAGTTCCTCGAAGAGCTCTATCAACCGCACGCGCTCGTTGGCCCCAAGGCCCGTCCCGGCGAAAAGCCGCTTGCCGGCACCACCAAGGTCAAAACCACAAAGTGATGCCATGGACGACAACATCATCGACGGCCTACGCGACGCCGGTTGCAGCGAAGAGTTTATCGAGCTATACGGCACTGCTGCCAGCGACTGTGCGCGCATTTGCCTACTAAAACGGCATCGCCGCGAATTGCTCAACGATATACACGCGGGGCAACAGAAGCTCGAATGCCTTGACTATCTCATCTATCGGCTACGCAACGCCTCAACCGGATGCTGTTCAAGCCGCTCGGTATCGCGGCCATGAGGCGGCACTTAATAGCACCTCACCATAAAGCCTAAACCGCAGCAACGAAAGGGACTCCAATGACTAAGACACTTGTGGCATATTTCAGTGCATCGGGAACCACGATGGACGTTGCAAACCACTTGGCTCGCGTGACGGACAGCGACCTGTTCGCCATTGTGCCCGCCAATCCATACACAAGCGCCGACCTTAACTGGCGCGACAAACAGAGCCGCAGCACGCGCGAGGCCGCCGACCCCTCCTGCCGCCCTGCCATAACCTCCAGAGTCGAGCACATCGAAGACTACGACACCATCTTTTTGGGTTTCCCCATCTGGTGGTACGTGGCACCGGCGATTATCAGCACGTTCCTTGAGTCCTACGACCTAACAGGCAAAACGATCGTCCTGTTCGCCACCTCGGGCGGAAGCGGAATGGGCAAGACGGCGTCGGTCCTTAGGGCAAGCGCTCCGGGCGCAAAGATCTTTGACGGCGGCATCCTCAACAACGCAAGCAATGCTGAGCTCGAGAAGTTCGCGGCAAGGTACCTCTAACGCGCCAAAGGCCTAAGCGGACAATCTACTCCAGGACAGAGGAGCTCGACCGACGCTTTCAGCGAAGAAACGCAAGGGCTTACGCTCTAGTTACCGCTCGCGAACGCCGCCCATATTTCGAGGTCTAATACTTTTCCCGAGAAGTGTACGGCTGTTTTTGGACCCCCGAAGCATTGACATTTTTAGACGTCAAAACCGCAGGAAATTGCACGCCAAAAGTGTCGATGCTTCGGGGGTCCGTTTTCACCCGTTCACTTCTCGGGAAAATTATTAAACCTCGATTCCGCAGTCCCCGATGTGACAAAGGGATAGTCCATTTGTCACATTCAGAATTGAAACCCCCTGCAGCAGCTCATCGATGGCGAGATTCTCTATACTGAGTCACATATGACGGTATCGCGCCAAAGGAGAACGCCATGACCACGTCGCAGATATCCCTGCTCGCGCTCATCTTGGTTGGGGGCATCGGTATCCTGCTTATCGGAGTGAGCGCGCTCATGAAAGCCGCCGCTCGCAGGAAAGCCAAGGCCTGCACCGCTGCAACCATAGGGACGGTCATCGACCATCGCTTTATGGGTGAAGGCAGAATGTATCCCGTTTTGGAATACACCGTCGACGGCACGCAATACCGCGCGACAAAACAATTCCGCGGCATAAAGATCAAAAGCTTGTCGGGACTCCCCATCCGCACACAAGCCGCCGCCTACGAAGACCCCAAGGGCTGGCTGCACGTACAGACGGGGCCCATCGCCCGCCTAGACACCCTTGCAGAGCAGCTTTGGCCCCTCGGTAGCCAAATGACCGTGCACTACAACCCCAGCAACCCAGACAAAAGCTATGTCGAACGCCCTATCGTAGGCAACTTTGCCACGCTGATGTTTAACATCACAGGCTTCTTGCTCATCGTGGTGGGCATCTTGCTCTACTTTCTTATCCAGCGCTAGCTCAAACTGATGCACCCCGCGCCCCATGCGCCGCAACGACCGTTACGACACCAAGGATCAGCTATGGCAACACTTTCCGAACAAGAACGCAAACGTATCCAGCGATACTGCATCTGCCCCAAGGTTGCCGGAGCGGCGCTCGCCATGGCGTTCGTACTGCCCTTATTGATCATTCCTTTCGAAATGATCGACGACATCGTCTTCCATCATGAAGGCTTCCAAGACACGGGCATGATGGCCGCCCTGGTGCTCGCCGGCATTGAGCTCGTCATATTCTGCTACTGCACTCTCGCGCCACGCTTTGGCATGCGCGGCAAGCAGTGGAAGGAAATGCAGCACCGACTCGCCGTCGAGCAGACCGAGAAAGACCGCTCGGTACAGATTGCGGGCGTTGTTGGCACGCAGGCCGCCGCGCGCCTGCTCAAGAACAGCGACAACGAAACCGCACGCAACCTGGGCGGCGCGGCAGAGGTCGCCGCTGCCGTAGGCGCCGTCGCCACCGCGGCAGACGTGCTTGCCGAGAGCTTTGCCAACGCAAAGGCCATGGCAGAGGCCTGCGGCGTGCCCATCCCCCGTGCAAAAAAGTGGATCGTCGCGCTTGTGGCGCTGCCCCTCGCAATCGTGTGCGGCGCCTATATCCCGCAGCTGGCGCAGGGAAACATCGAAATGCAGGAGAACGCCGCGGCCGCAGCCGAGCAGATCGCCATCGCCCGCAAGGCATTAGAGCCCGCATGTGAGTACGTGTCCGCCGATGACCCCTACGAGCGGTATCAAGATTACGGCTATCACGTCCGCGGCTATCTGCACGAAGGCGACCCCGATAGCCAGAAGGTCTATACCTACCTGGATTTTGACAACAAGGGGACGCTCACAGAAGTAAGCTACGCGGCAGAGGTCGACCCCAGCGCGAGCCTTGAGGACAACCTCGCCCGCATTGAGCGCGACCTTGACGAGCTGTTCTCTGCCGTTCAAACCGTAGACGTCAAGACGATGAGCCCCGAGCTCCTAGCACCGCAGAAGCTCCCCGAAGAGTTTAGGCAGGCATTTTTGAACGGCTCACTCTACGAGAGAATCTCTATCAGGATGAGCGACGACCCCATCAAATCGTATTACTCGTTTGATACGGATCCCGAGGACGAGTTTGACGAGTACACGCATCCAAGCATCCGTATCACGCTGATGGGCAAAACGAGCTAGGCGCAGAATGTGACAAAGGGCACCGACATTAGTCGATGCCCTAAGGTTACTGCATGTTAAGTCCTACAGCGTATGTCTAAGACGAATCGAATTATTCATCCCAGGAGAGATTCTTGCCAGTCTTCTTTGCCAGCAGCAAAAACAGACCGATGATGACGTTGCATGCAATGCAGAAGATGAAGACGCCCTGGAAGGAGCCAACGAGCTCGTATACCTTCATCATGACGGGCATGCCAAAGGCACCGACGATATAGCCCACGGAGCAGATGAGTGCGAAGATGCGACCAAAGTCACGGGAGCCAAAGACGTCCATCACCAAAACGGTCAGAGCGGTGCCGGCAATGACGTACATGACGTCGTTAACACCGGCAGCAAGAATGCTGAGCGTCGAGTTGCCGCTGCTCATCATGAGCATGACAAAGGAGAGAATCGAGACGGCGAGCCAGCTCAGAATGGCCTTGGTGCTGCCAAACTTATCGCAAGTGGTACCGACGATCGGGTTGAGGAACAGGTCGAACAGCGATGCGGCGGAAACCATGAAGCCACCCACCATGGGGCTAAAGCCGACCTCGGCGGCATAGGTGGGGAACAGTTGGTTCATGCAGCAAGTAAGCTGAACGAGGCAGAGGAAGCCGATGCAGAAAAAGAATGCAGGCGACTTAATAGCGCGTGCGTAGCTAACGCCACGTGCACTATCCTCGGTCGTTTCCTCGGTCTCGGCGACCGTCTCGCCTTCGACATAGCCATAGGGCAGCATGCCCTTGTCCTGGGGCTTATAGCGGATAATCAGGATGGAAGCGGGAAGAATGAGCACGGCGGAGACGCCAGCGAGCACCAGATAACCAGTCCTCCAGCCAGCGGCCTCAATGACAGAGGTGATGACGGGGCTCATGATGAGCATGTAAATCGAGTTCACTGCCCAAGCGAGGCCAATTGCCAGGCCGCCAGATTTTTTGAACCACTGGTCAATAACATCGGACATGGCGACGCCGGTAGTGAAGGCGAAGCAAACGCCAATCAAGGCACCAGCTGCGATGAACATCCAGACTTCGGTGTAGAAGGCCATGCCTACGCCAGCGGCGAGCAGAATAAGCTCGACGACGGGGAGCCAAAACTTGCCAACAACCTTGGGGATGAGTTTTCCGACAAACGGAAGAGCTGCCGCAAGACCAATGAGCGTTGCAGTGAAGTAATACGAGAAGATGGAGTAGTCAAATCCGAACTCCTCGCACACGGGCGCGACGAAGGAGCCAGCGATTACGCTATAGGATCCGGTCGTACCGGCAGACATGAGGCCGAGCGCGATCACGAGAACCCATGCGTAAACCTTGCTGCTCTTTAACTTTGCATTTTCCATTGATACAGCTCCTAGAGACCCAGAAGGGCGCACATAACGGCCTTGATGGTGTGCTGACGGTTCTCTGCCTCACGAAAGATGACCGACGCGTTGGCCTCAAAGCACTCGTCCGCAATCTCAAAGCCCTCGGTGATGATTTCACGATGCAGGTCGTTCTTGCACTGGTCGAGCAACATCTTGCCAACGCGGTGATTTGCGTTGTGAACAGAGGGGAGCTCGTGCATGCAGAAGATGTCGGGGTTGTTGGTGCGCTTGCACAGCTCACTGGTGACGCGATAGGGGTACAGGGACTCGGCGTCGCCAAGCCAAGAGTTGTAGTCATCGGGGTCCAGAACCTCATCGCCGCACTCGGGGTTGATGTAGCGCCACTCCTCGGTAACGATTACGTCGACACCGTCCAGAGCATCAAGGTCAGAGGTGATGGTGAAGGTCCTGTTGGGCGCGTACTTGGCGTAGCAGGCCTCGACCTCCTCGATCATTTCCTTGCACATCTGGTGACGGAGGTCGTCGGGGCCGATGGCGAGGAAGTCCATGTCGAGCATCGCGCACAGACGGCCATACCACACGGGGGCACCGGCGCAGTTGCCAACGAAGGCCATCTTCTTGCCACGGCTCGTGCGCAGGCCACCCCACTGCTCCTCCATCGTGAGAGCGTCTGCGAGCATCTGGGTCGGGTGATCGCCGAGAGTGAGGGCATTGATGACTGGAATATCGACCAAGTCGGCGACATCATAGAGGAACTGCTCGTCCTTTTGTGCACGATAGACAATGAGATCATACATGCCGTTGAAGACGCGCATGGCATCCTCGATGGTCTCGCAATCACCCATGTGGGAGTTGGTCAGATAGGTGAAGCCCATGCCCAGGTCGTTGCAAGAGGTCTCAAAGGCGCAGCGAGTGCGAGTCGAGCCCCACTCAAAGTTGGCGAGAACGTTCTTGCCGGGGAAGTAGCGCTGGTCGACACCGGACTTTTTCTGGGCCTTGAGGTTCCAGGCAAGATCGATGAGGTAACGGAAATCCTCAGAGGAAAGATCGTGGATGTTGAGGTAGTCGCGACCGCGAAGGCTGTTGTTCATGCCTATTTCCTTTCAATTGTTTGATGGGTAAGTGTCGAATGTGCCCCCGAGGGAAACACGGATATCCCTCGGGGACTGTAAATGTGGCGCCTGGATCAAGCAGCGCAAGTTTAAGAACTTGCTAGCAGCTGGCGGCCACGTCCTTGGTCCAGCAGTGCACGCCGCCGCCGGACAGGTTAAGCGCGAGAGAGTCGATCATGATGACCTTGCGATCGGGGAAGCAGCTCTCAAGAACCGCCTTGGCCTGCTCATCCTTCTCCTTCACGACTTCGCTCATGCCTTCGTGGTAATAACGCTGGCCAAGAACGACGCCATTGCAGATGAGGAAGTTGCAGTAGCTTGCTGCGGCATAAAAGTGAACGGGGCCTTCGGGCCAAGGGGTGCCATCCATGAACTTGCCGCCCATTTCGTCGATGAAGCCTTTATACAGCTCGTAGTCCTCGTCGCCGGGGGCGATGACAACCTCGATCGGCTCGGCAGTGGGCATGCGGACGATTTCGAAGGGCTTGCCCTCCCAATCCGTCTCAGCGCGCAGGATCTCGTAGGCGGCGTCGATGCGACGACGCGACTCCGCGCCCGCCTTGCTCGAAGCGGCCTCCTCATCGGATACCTCGGCAAGAAGAATCTTGTTCGGGGTGATAAAGCGGCACATCTCATCGATGTGGGCGGCGAAGCTCATGCCGAAGACAGGAGTTCCATCTTCCTTTTCGTCGAGGATGCCCAGTCGATAGTCGTCGTCCTCAAGCATAGGCTGCGGCAGCCAGATAACCTTGTTGAGGTTGTAGATGTGCTTGTACTCGGCCTCCACTTCCTCTTTTGAGAACTCGGGATTGCGCTTGCGGCATTCCGTGTCCTCGATGGCAATCAGGGTGCCGTGACCGTCAAACTCGCGGTCGCCGCCCTCCGAAACCATTTCGGAATTGACGATATCGAAACACCCGAGCGCAACCGCCATGTGAACAGCTGCCCTGCGTGCGGACTGGCGCTCTGGGGAGTTCTTGTCCCACACGCCGTAATAGGTCCAAGCGGGGTTGACCATATAGGAATGGCCTTCGTCGTCGACCATGATGCTGGGGCCGTTGTCGCGAACGTAGAAGTTGGAATCTTCGAACTGCGTAATCTGGATACGGTCGAAATCCACCCCTTCCTCTTTAAGGCGCGAGCAGGCTTCCTCGTAGGAGCCGGGGGTGCCACAGTTGAGGTTGACCGTAACGTCGCCATACTCAAGCAAAGCTTTAATTACGTCAACGCAGGGCTGGCGATTATCGAAGCCCTCTGCGCGAATGTAATCGGGAAGCCATGTCACATAGACGTTGGAGCGCTTCTCAAACTCGCCCGGCATACGATAGTTCTCGTACATGGTTGGTCCTTCCGTCGGGTTTCCCGCAATGCTGTCCGGCCGCGACAATAGCGGGGTTACACCAGCTATAGTACTACTATACCTACCGTTCGGTAGGTGATTTTGTATAATTGCCATTCGCCTGTCGATACCTACCGTTCACCGTTTATAGTGGTCGTGTTTGGACACGAATTGATGTTCCGTTGCCATTCTTAATAATGTTGGCAATGCGGAAGTGATTTGCAATGGAGAAGTGAAGCGTGAGCACAAAGGGAAAAATATTGGATGCAATGTATGATCTTGTGGCAGAAGTCGGTTACGACAAGGCGTCCATTGGAAAAATCTGCGACCGTGTCGGCATATCCAAGCCATCGGTGTACTACTACTTTCCCTCTAAAGAGGATATTTTCACCACGCTCTTAGATAGCATGTTTCCGACTATCGACTATCAGCGCGACTACTCGCTAATAGTCGATAGGGACGGATTCAAGGCGGCGCTTATCGAGCTCGGCAATTCGGTTATAGGTGGCTATCGTAGTGATGAAAAGCGCCGTCGCGTGCTGGCCGAGGTCAGTATTCAGGCAAATCGAATCCCTGCAGTTCAGGAACGTCAGGCAACGGCGATCAACCGAACTATGGACGCGCTTAAAGACATCCTTCTCCATGGCCTAGAAATTGGCGCGTTTTCCGATGAAACAGACGTCATGCTGTACGTGCAGATTCTTTACACCGTACTTGAGGGAGCGAGCAATACCGTTGCCCAAGATGAAGACATCGATGAAAAGGCTGTTTGGGCAGGGATCGTCGAACTCATGTTTAAATAGGCCCGTAATAACAGAGGCACCTTGGCAAGCGCGATGCGACGACTTGCGGGGTCGCAGAATGGTTCGAAACCCGTGTTCGCGATGACTGCAAAAAGTTGTTGAATAGAAATTGGGGCCGATTCCAGCTATGTTGGAATCGGCCCCAATTTCGTTGTAACTTGCAGAGACAAATGACAGGGCTGAAGGGCAGTTCGTTGGTCAGGTTATTTCGCGGTAGTCTTATTGAGGAGACCGGAAACTAAAGCAAATGTCGCAATCAGAAGGTTGCAGATGATACAGAAGACGAATACTCCTTGGAAAGACCCTGCCATACCGTAAACCTTCATCATGACTGGCATTCCGAAAGCTCCGACAACATAGCCCGCTGAGCAAATAATCGAATAGATCCTTCCAAAATCGCGTGATCCGAAGAGCGAGAGGAGAATCATCGGCATTGCAGTTCCAACGATGGCGAACATGACGTCGTTTACGCCGGCCGCGATGATGGAAACGGTCTCGTTGCTTCCGCCAAAGATGAGAAGCAGGAATGAAAGAATGCTGACTCCCGTCCATGCGACCGTTGCTTTAATAGCACCGAGCTTGTCGCATGTTTTACCTACGAAGGGATTTAGGAAAATATCGGAGAGCGAAGCCGCCGAAACCATTAGGCTTCCCACGATGGGATTGAAGCCGACCTCGCTTGCATAGGTCGGGAACAGCTGGTTCATGCAGCAGGTGAGTTGCGCCACGCAGAGCAGAAGGGCGCAGAGAATAAAAGACGGCGTTTTCGCGGCATCGCGGAGCGCCATGCCCGAAGGGACATCTTCCTGTTCATCGGCGCTGTAGCTCTCATGGGTTTCGGAGGTGGTCTCTCCGTACGGAAGCATATTGCGATCAGAGGGCTTAAGGCGAATGATAAATGCGCTTGTGGGCAATATCATGGCTGCAGAAACGGCCGCAAGTACGATGTAACCCGTACGCCAGCCTTGCTGCTCGATGACCAGTGTAATGACAGGACTCAATAGCAGCGTGCAGAGAGAATTAACGCCCCACGCAAGGCCGATGGCAAGACCAGACGATTTACTGAACCATTGGTCAATGACATCGGACATGCAGACACCCGTTGTGAACGAAAAGCAGATGCCGATCACTGCGGCGGAGACGATGAACATCCAGACCTCGGTGTAGAACGCCATTGCGGCGCCGGCGGCAATAAGGACGAGTTCAACGCAAATATGCCATGGTTTGCCGATTACTTTTGGAATGAAACGACTCAAAAGTGGAAGCCCAAGCGCAAGGCCAAGAAGAATCGCGGTGAAATAGAAAGAGAAAGAAGTGTAGTCAAAGCCCAGGTCTTCACATACAGGAGCGATGAATGAGCCGGCAATGATGCTGTAGGTGCCGGTTGTTCCCGCAGACATTAAACCGAGCGCAATAACGACAATCCAAGCAAATGCGCCGCTCTCACGGGGGCGGTCCTTTTCGGCTGGTGCGATGAGAGTCATGGTTACTCCGTTTCTATCGGCAATGCAACCTATATGCCTACCGATAGGTATATAAAGATGGAGATTCTTCGTCAAGTGCTAAGCGGGGAGCGGGGGCCCTTAACGTGCCGAACGGTAATTGGGTCCCCAATGTGACAAAGGGACTATCCCTTTGTCACATTATTCGGAGCGTAGGGCTTCTACAGGGTCTTTTTTGGATGCGCTTCGGGCCGGCAGCAGACCGGCAACGACCGTCAGCAGCACCGAAATTGCAATGAGCACCAGCGCATCCTGCACGGGCAGGCTCATCAGATTGGGTACCTGCTTGGCAGCAAGTGCCCAGGCATTAACCGGAAAGCTCACGGCCACCACAACGACAATGGCAAAGACGCCGGCGATGAGGCCCTCGATAAAGGTCTCGGCATTGAATACGTTGGCCACGTTGCGCTTCGACGCGCCGATCGCGCGCAGAATGCCAATCTCCTTTTTGCGCTCCAGTACGCTGATGTAGGTGATGATGCCGATCATGATGGAGCTCACCACCAGGCTGATACTCACGAATGCGATGAGCACCAAGCTGATGGTGTTCACGATGTCGGTCACCGAACCCATGATGATGCCCATGTAGTCGGTGTACGAAATTGCCCGATCATCATGGCCAGCGGCTTTGACCTGCTTGTTGTACGCATCGATGTGATCGAGTACGCGCTCCTTGGCCTCAAAGTCGCGCGGGAAAATCTTAACCGAGATGGGGTCCGCCTCATCCGCATAGCCCAACGTGGTCAGATTGTTGTCGTAGGTGAGCTTCGACGCCTTGGCATAGCTCATCATGAGCGAACTCAGGTCCTCGGCGTCCATGTTGAAATGAATGGCACGAGCAAAGGCACTCGCATCCACGTGCATGGCGCTCGCCAGGTTGGCAAAACTCGAAGACATCTGCGTCGCCACCTGGCCCATGAGCCTTGCCGCGCCTGTCTTGAGCTGAGCTGACACCGTCGCCGCAATCTGATTGCTGATCGACTTCATCACCTGATCCATAGCCTGCTGCAGATACGGAGCCAGCTGCTTTTGCACATAGTCGATCATCGCCTGCTGCAGGTGCTCGGCCAGGGCATCGCCGCCGAGCGCCTTGAGCTGGGCAAGGATTTGCTGGGCTGCCGCATCATTCTCAAGATACGCCGAGAATGCGGCGGCGAGCTTCGACGCGTCCTTAAGGTCCTCGGGCGTCAGGGCCTTAAACTGATCAGACTGCAAAAAGCCCTCAAACAGTTGGTTGGCAAGCGTTCCCACCTGCTGCATTTGTTCGGGCGTGAGTTCCAGACCGTCAAAGATGCCCGAGAAATCTGGGGTTGGCGCTTTTGCCATGATGTCGCTGAAGTCGATGTCCTTCCCAACGCCCGAAAGGTCAATGTCCAGCCCGGACAAGTCAAGGCCCGACAGGTCCATACCGCCGGCCGCACCCGAGAGTGCAGATGCATCGAACGAAAACGCGCTCTTCAGCGCCGCCTCGTCCACGCTGAACATGCTGCCCAGGTCCACGCCCTGTTTGGCTTCACTTTGCAGCTCGTCGAAGGTCTTGCCGGTAAACACGTCTGTCTCGGGGTGGGCAAGCTGCTCTTGCACAATCTGCGAATTGGCAGCGCGTTCCATAAGCTGGCGGGTCAGCGCGTGCGTATAGGCAATACCCGGAGACAACGCGCTCGCATTGGCTGTCTCGTTAGGTCGCACCACGCCCACAATGTGCACGTCAATACCGTCGGCAACCTTGGCGGCCATAAAGTCGGCGTCGCCAGACATGTCGGTCCACATGCCGGTCTCTTCGTTTTTGCGATAGGCATCGGCCGGCGACAGCACCTTAAACGTCGTGGACAGCGCATCGTCGTAGGTAAAATCGGTGCCAGTCTCGGGCGTCTCGACCTTGCCGTCGGCCGCCATAGCACTGTTAACCAGGTCGTTGAGCTCATCGATATCCAGCGCACCGATGCTGTAGAGCGTATAGTCGCCCACCGTGCCGCGGCTCGAAAGCACCATTACGGCTTCGTTGGCAGACGTAGGCCAATGCCCCGCCACGACATCGTACTGGCTGTCGAGCAAGCTCTGGTCGTCGATCATCTCGTTAAAGACCGAGGTTCCCATGGATTCCATGCTCACCGTTGCCGCCGAGCTCGCGCCTCCGCTCATGGCCTCGGTCATAGCGTTGGGCACCAGCCGGACAGGCTTCTCATCGCCCTTGCCGGCACGATAGACAACCGGCGACACACCGTAGCCGTACTGAATGGCGTTGACCTCTTTATCGATGCCGTCGCCACCGGCATCGAGCCATGCCTTAAAGCTCGTCATGTCGTTGGACTTAACACTCGCAAACATATCCTTTACGGCCGTGACCACAGGGATCCTATCGGTCCCCTGAGCCTTGCCGCCGGCACTGTCGTCGGACGAATCCACGTTTTCAGGCGAGTCATCATCCGTGGCCCCCTGTCCGCCCATCATGGACGACAGGTCGTAATCCTGCTTGGAAATGGTGAGCGGGTAGCTCGAGAGCGTATCCTCCTCGACCTTTTTGATGTAGCCGTTTACGCCGTTGGACAGCGCCAGAATCGCCGCGATACCGATAATGCCAATCGAGCCCGCAAAGGCAGTCATGGCCGTACGGCCCTTTTTGGTCATGAGGTTGCGAGCAGAAAGCCCCAGCGCCGTCACAAAGCTCATCGAGGTTTTGCGCGTAGGCTTGGCCTCACGACGCGCGGCCTTGGCAACATCAAAGGGATCGGAATCGTCGGTAATCCTGCCGTCCGCCAGGTTGACGATGCGCGTGGCGTACCGGTACGCCAGCTCGGGATTGTGCGTGACCATGATGACCAGGCGGTCGCGCGCCACGTCCTTGAGCAAATCCATGACCTGTACGGATGTCGTTGAATCCAAAGCGCCGGTCGGCTCGTCTGCCAGCACAATCTCGGGATCATTAATCAGGGCGCGGGCGATGGCTACGCGCTGCATCTGTCCGCCCGATAGCTGGCTCGGGCGCTTGTTAACGTGCTCGCCCAGGCCGACTTTCTCCAACGCCTCGCGCGCACGCTGACGGCGCTCGGCATGCCCCACGCCCGTGAGCGTAAGCGCCAGCTCAACGTTTTCCAAAATGGTCTGATGCGGAATGAGGTTATAGCTCTGGAACACAAAGCCGATGCGGTTGTTGCGGTAGGCATCCCAATCGCGATCGCGAAAATCCTTGGTCGAAATACCGTCGATCAGCAGGTCGCCAGAATCAAAGTGGTCGAGTCCGCCGATAACGTTGAGCATCGTAGTTTTACCCGAACCCGAGGGACCCAGAATGGCCACGAACTCGTTATCGCGAAAAGCCAGGCTTACGTTGTCGAGCGCCACCTGCGTAAACGACTGCGTAACGTACCTTTTGCAAATTCCTTTGAGCTCCAGCATGGACGGCAACCTTTCCCCCGCCGTTCGCATCCAACGCGTTTGACCTACTCTATCAGCTTTTTTGTCGGTACCAGCAAGGAATGTAACGAACAGAAAACGGGACGGCACGCCGCATGGCGCACCATCCCGCACATTACATCGAAGGTGTGACAAAGGGACAGCCCCTTTGTCACACCTTTGTCACATTCGGACTTACTGCTCGCTCTTAGCAAGCGCCTGATCGATCAGTTTGTTGAGCGCCTCTCGCTGCTCGGCGGAGTTGATGCCGCCCATGATCGGCTCTCCCACAATGTTACCGTTCTGGTCAATCACGTAGGTGGTCGGGAACGAGTACAAGTTGGAGGTGAACTTTCCAGCCTCGCTATCCGACTTAAACCAGATGTTTTTATACGTCACGCCCTTCTTGGAAAGCACGTCCTTGGCATCGGCCACCTCGTCTTTGTTGCCATCGAGCGTAAAGGAATTAACGCCCACGACCTGGCCGCCCTTCTCGGCAAGCTCCTTGTTGAGCTTCTCCAGATCGCCCAGCTCTCCCACGCACGGCTTGCAGGTGGTAAACCAGAAGTTCATGACGGTGACCTTGTTCTTGGAGAACAGCTCGTCGCTGTTTACATCGTTGCCGTCCAGGTCCTTGCCCTTAAAGCTGGGGAACTTCGTCTCCCCGCTCTCGCCGTTGGTCATGCCTGCGGTCGAGGCATCGACGCTCTCCCCCTCGCCGGGCGTGCTGCCACATCCGGGAAACTCCTTCTCCAGCGCCATGAGCTTATCCTCGATCTCCTTGACCTGCTGCGCGCCGGCCTTAAGCGTCTTGAGCTCGTCAGCCGTAAACTGATCCTTGGCGCCGTCGATAGTCTTGAGCAGGAAATCGCCGTAATTGCTACCGTCCTCAATCATTGCCGAGTCTTTATTTGCCGCATTGAATACCTTTTCCCATAGGGCGTTATCGCTCGCAAAGATCTCGTTTTCCTTTTGCAGCAGCTGCTGGTACAGCTCGGCCGCCTCCTCGGCGCTCGACGGCTTTTGCGCTATGAGCTCGGCAATCTGCGCATCGCCGCTCGTGGCATCCTTCACGTCGCCCTTGGGCGCAGAGCACGCCGCGAGGGTCAGCGCCAGCACGGGCAGCATCAACAGGGCCGCAATTCTTGACAGTTTCATGGTTCCTCCGTTATATCGAAGCTTATATAGGTACCTATTTGTTTTCGCTGGCTTGCGCGGGCTGCGCGGGTTTGTCGCCCGTCACACCCAGCCCGTAGCGAAAGCTAATAGCATCGACGGGGCACGCGCTCACGCATTTGCCGCAACGAATACACTCGGCATGGTCGGGCGTACGCGTAACGTCCACGTCCATCTGGCACACCCTGGCGCACTTGCCGCACGAAACGCATTTGCACTGGTCAACCTGGATCCCCAGCAACGACACCTTGTTCATGAGTGCATAAAACGCACCGAGGGGGCAAATCCATTTACAGAAGGGGCGGTAGAACAGCACGCTCAACACCGCAACCGCAATGAGGATCGCGAGCTTCCAGGTAAAGAGCTTTCCCAGCGCGGAACGGATTCCCGTATTCATGATGGACAGCGGTATCGCGCCCTCGAGCACGCCTTGCGGACAGATGTACTTGCAAAAGAACGGGTCGCCCATGCCCACATCGTTGACTACCAGAACGGGCAGTAGCGCCACGGCAAACAGCAGCACGGCGTACTTGATGTACGTGAGCGGCTTGAGCTTTTTCGTCGAGAGCTTTTTGCCGGGAATCTTATGCAGAAGCTCTTGCAGCCATCCAAACGGGCATAAAAAGCCGCATACAAAACGTCCCAGCAGCACGCCGATCAGAATGAGTGTTCCGGTGACGTAATACGAAAAGCTGAACTTAGACGAGCCCACCACCGACTGAAACGACCCGATGGGGCACGCACCCGAGGCCGCCGGACACGAGTAGCAGTTGAGCCCCGGCACGCAGACGGCTTTGCCCGCCCCCTGGTAGATGCCTCCCTTGGCAAAGTTAGGCAGGTGAATATTGGTCGCAAGCGTTGCCGTCGCCTGAATCAATCCGCGAAATCTCGCCAAAAGATGCGATACGGTATTTTTTCTTTTAACCAATTCCGATACACTCCAAGCACAGCCTGATTGCCTTGGCCAGCACGGCATCTGCCTCGCCGCGCATAATGCCAAAGCCAACCATGGCTACCCCAACGATCAGCAAAGCCACCTGCGCCACAGGCTTAATCGCTTTGAACAATCTGACCACTCCTTTCGTTTCGCGACCCATTGGACCATACCGACTATAAAATCCGTGTTAAGCGCGAATGACTATGCAAGGAGAACGTTATGCGCATCTTGGTCGTCGAGGACGAGCGGGCGCTGTGCGATGCAATCGCACGCAGCCTGCGCAACTTGGCCTATAGCGTCGACTGCTGCTACGACGGGCAGCAGGCCCTCGATCTGCTCGATGTCGAGACCTTTGATCTTGTCGTGCTCGACCTCAATCTCCCCCATGTCGACGGCATGACCGTGCTCAGGCAACTCAGGACAGCTGATTGTGAGACCAAGGTGCTTGTGCTCTCGGCACGTGGCGAGGTCTCCGACAAGGTAGCGGGGCTCGATGCGGGCGCCAACGACTACCTCACCAAGCCGTTCCATCTTGACGAGCTGGCGGCACGCATACGCAGTCTCACGCTCAGGCGCTTTACGCAAAGCGATGTTGTCCTGACCTGCGGATCGCTGAACTTTGACACCAAGGCGCGCGTCGCCTCCGTGAGCAACGAGGCCCTATCCCTCACACGCAAGGAGACCGGCATCTTGGAGTACCTGATGCTTAACCAGGGACGACCGGTGAGCCAAGAGGAGCTCATCGACCACGTATGGGATAGCAGTGTCAACAGCTTTAGCAACGCGACCCGCGTGCACATCTCGTCACTGCGCAAAAAGCTGCGCGGTGCGTTGGGGCACGACCCCATCCGTAACCGAATCGGCGAGGGCTACGTTATGGAGGACGGCGAATGAAGCGACTGTCCCTGCAATGGCGCATCACGTTGATGACAGCTCTGCTGATATGTTTGACCTGCGTACTTATTAATTGTCTGGTTGGCTACTCCGGCATGCGCTACATGGACTCAATCGGTACTGAAATGTCGGAGCATAGCAAGGCGGAGGCGGCCTCGCCCAACTCGTTCGACCCGACGAGCAAGGAGCTCGACGACGATCTGACCATCGTCGTGAGCGACGCCCAAGAATCGTTTGGCGCGACGAGCTGGTATATAACCGCGGCGGTAACGCTGCTCGGCGGCGTGCTGGCCTACTTTGTAAGCGGGCGCGCACTGCGACCGCTGCGCTTCTTTGCGACGCAAGTCGAGAGCGTGCGGCCCGACAACCTCGCCGACACAAAAATCAGCGAGGACGTGCCCTCTGAACTCAGGCGCTGCAGCGCGTCGTTTAACGACATGATTGCCCGCCTTGACGAGGGATTTTCCGCACAAAGACAGTTTACGGGCAATGCGGCGCACGAGCTGCGCACGCCACTTGCGCTCATGCAGGCCCAGGTTGAGCTTTTTTGCGTCGAGCACCCCGACGCCGACGCCGATACAGCGAGCCTGCTCGGGCTGCTGCAGGAGCAGACCGAGCGGATGACGCACATGACAAAGACCCTGCTCGAGATGAGCGAGCTGCGCAGTGTCCCTTGCAACGATGCGATTGACCTGGCGCCGATGATCGAAGAAGTACTCACGGACCTGGCGCCCCTTGCCGAGCAAAAAGACATCACGCTTACAAGTGAGGGCGACGCGCAAACGATCGGCAGCGATACGCTAATCTATCGGCTGCTGTTCAACTTGGCCGAAAACGCCATACGTTACAGCGCGCCCAACTCGACCGTGCAAATCAACGCCTGCGCCGAAGGCGACCGCGTGCTGCTACGCGTGCGCGACCAAGGGCCGGGCATTCCCGAGCAATACCAGACGAGCATCTTTCAGCCCTTCTTTCGCGTCGACAAATCGCGCAGCAGGGCATACGGCGGCGTGGGGCTGGGGCTTACGCTGGTCTGGGAGATTGCCGCGCTCCACGGCGGCTCCATCGAGGTCGAAGAGAGCTCGGAGCGCGGAACGACCATGCTCGTGACTCTTCCCGCGCATAACATCGAAGATGCGACAAAGGAACTGCCCCTTTGTCACATCTGTTAGTTCGCAGGATACGTGAGGCCCAAGATGCGCGAAATTGGGCGAAGCGCCAGCAAAAAGCCCCCGCTTCCAAGCGGAAACGGGGGCTAGGTGAGTTAGCTTACTCCCACTCGACCGTGCCGACGGGCTTCGGCGTGAGGTCGTAGCAAACGCGGCAAATACCGGGGACCTCGGCGGTCACTCGAGCGGTAATGCGCTTGAGCAGCGCCCAGTCGAGCTCGGGCACCTCGGCGGTCATGACGTCGACGGTGTTGATGCAGCGAATAATGCAGGGCCAGTCGTAGGCGCGCTTGCCCTCGCGCACACCGGTAGCGCGGAAATCGGGCACGACGGCAAAGTACTGCCAGATGGTCAGGCCGGCCTTGTCGATCTCTTCGCGCACGATGGCATCGGCCTCGCGCAGCGCCTCGAGACGGTCGCGGGTGATGGCGCCAAGGCAGCGGACGCCCAGGCCAGGACCGGGGAACGGCTGACGCTCAACCATGTTCTCGGGCAGGCCGAGCTCGCGGCCCACGACGCGCACCTCGTCCTTGTACAGCAGCTTAACGGGCTCGCAGAGCTCAAACTGCAGGTCCTCGGGCAGGCCGCCAACGTTGTGGTGAGCCTTCACGCCGTCCTGCGACTCCAGAATGTCGGGATAGATGGTGCCCTGGGCGAGGAAACTGACCTCGTCGCCAACCTTGCGGGCCTCCTCCTCGAACACGCGAATGAACTCGGCGCCGACAATCTTGCGCTTGGCCTCGGGCTCCTCGACGTCCACGAGCTTATCCAGGAAGCGATCAGTAGCGTCGACATAGACCAGGTTCGCATCCATCTGGTTCTTGAAGACGTCGACGACCTGTTCGCTCTCGCCCTTGCGCATCAGGCCGTGGTTCACGTGCACGCAGATGAGCTGCTTGCCGATAGCTTTGATGAGCAGGGCCGCAACTACAGAACTGTCGACGCCGCCGGAAAGAGCCAGCAGGACCTTCTTGTCGCCAATCTGCTCGCGGATTGCAGCGACCTGCTCATCGATGAACACCTGGGCAAGTTCGGGAGTGGTGATACGCACCATATCGTCGGGACGCTTGTTGGGATCCATGCAGAGCTCCTTTTCGGTTCGATGGGAGTGCGTTGCACGTATGCAAACGCACCGTCATATGACCTCATTATATGCAGAGCGAGGTTCGTTTCCCATCGCTGCGACGAAGCTTTTTGCAGGGGTGTCAATTTTTCCTAATGTCGAGGTCAGCTAGGCTTCGGTAGCCACCTTGGGAGCATCGCCAATAGGCTCTTCCTTTATACGTTCGGCATAATCGTAGGCGATAACCACAAATTCCAGTCCCGAGCAACAGGAGTACAATTGCTGCTAATGTTGCCAGCTGTTGGGAGATGGAAGATGGACTGCGATGGCTACCCGCGCATTCCCATGCCGTTGATGTGCACCGCCTTTGTGCCGGGGCAGATTGACGCTGCGGTTGCAGGCATTTCCGACCCCGATTCACGCACCATCGCCACGGCAGAAGCGCTGTACTTTCGCGGACAGGCCACACTCGCCGCCGAGACAGTACGCCCCTATCTTGACGCCACCGACCCCGCACTGCGCTATTCCGCATGCCTTATCTGCGGATATGCCAGTCTGTCGCTCAACCGTATCGCCGATGCCCGCCGTTGCCTTGCGGGCATCCTCGATATACCAACTGACGAGGAACCGTCCGCCGTCCACGCCACGCATATCCTGTTCGCCTCCGCCGCGAGCGTCCTGCTGCACTTGCCTTCCCCGTATTCTGCCGAAGAGTTTTATCCGCTTGCGGCGCATCTGCCCGAAGGCCTGCGCCTGTTCGCCAGCTACGTGATGGCGCATGCCCTGTACCTGCGCGGCGAATATGGCCGCAGTCTGGGCATGGCAGAAAACCCCCTGATCATGAAACAGGGAAGTTATCCCATCTCGGAGCTGTTCCTGCACCTGTCGGCTTCCATGGCCTGCATGAGTCTCAAAGACGTCGACGCCGCAAAGGCACACTTCGGAGCCGCTTGGGACATTGCGCGTCCCGACGGCCTTATCGAGCTCATTGGCGAGCACCACGGCCTTTTGCAGGGGCTTATCGAGGCATGCTTAAAATCGCAATACCCCGACGATTTCGCTCGCATCATCGAGATCACGTACCGCTTCAGCTACGGCTGGCGGCGCATCCACAACCCCGATTCGGGCGAGGACGTGGCCGACGATCTAACGACCACGGAATTCACCATGGCCATGCTCGCCTGTCGTGGGTGGACCAACGCCGAAATCGCACGCCATATGGGCGTGTCGCCGGGCACCGTTAAAAACCGCCTATCCGGCGTATACGCAAAGCTTGGCATCGGCACACGCGCCGAGCTGGTCGCGCATATGTTGCGTTAGCGACCGGGCTGGCAAGCGCATCGAACGCGTTCCGGAACCCGGCGCTTCGCTCGATCAATTTGGACATTTTGACCCTTGAACGGCACTACCGCCACGGGGCACCTTCTCGCAAAAACAGCAACGCTCCCCCTACGGCACCAGCTGCAGCACTCGCCGCGGCAGGCGCCGGCCTCGTCGCCTACAGCGCCCGCCGCACGGCGCTCGAAACCGACACCGCCAATGAGGTCAATTCGGATAAGCCTCGCTAGCTCCTAGTTACTTTTGTGTGAAACGCCGGCTCGGCTCATCGAACATCAAAATGGGCTGGTTCTGGATACCCAGAGCCAGCCCATTACGCATTAAATGTCGTGTGAGGAGTCGAGTTCTGCCTCGATCTTGGCGCGACGCTTTTTCGCCGAGAAGAATGATGCGCATAGAGCGGCGAATGTGGCTATGGAAATCGTCGCACCACAGAACACGCCCGTGGCCAGGTTCGCCAACCAAAAGACGCTTTCGAGCGGTACGATCTGCGCCTCAGCGATACAGCGCATTGCGGCAATAACAAGCGCGAACGCGGCGCCGCTAAGACCGCTGACAAGCAGGAAATATCCAACAGGAAGATGCTCGGTTTGCCCAAAACGATTGGTATCGACATAGCCCTTCCGCGTTTGCAGTCCTGCGCAAATCAACATCACGAGAACGAGCCACAGATACATGGCTGCCTCGAACGGCGTTGCAAAGCCATGCGGCATTTCACTGGCGTCGCTGTGAACCCACGCAACCTGTCGAGCTATAAACTGGTAGAAAAAGATCATCAACATGCCAAACGAAAGCAGTACGAAACCAATCTTGTAGATCTTCGCGTTCTCAGCCTCCAGGCGTTCATCCTTTGGGCCGGCATATTCACGCCACTTTTGCACGATTTTCAGATCTTCATATTTCATAGTGAACTCCTAAAGAGTATTAGGGTCGGCGTCGGTTTCGCCTTCCCAAAACAAGTCGTTCAACGTAACGCGCAGCGCCTTACAGATTGCCACGCACAAATTGAGCGTGGGGTTGTAGCCGCCCGCCTCGATAAGGCCGATGGTTTGGCGCGTAACGCCCACGGCTTGGGCTAAGTCAGCTTGCGAAAGGCCAGCCGCCGCGCGTGCCGCCTTCATGCGTAGGTTCTTTTTGCCCGGCATGGAGTTCCTTTCGTAAATGTGGACAGATATCCGTTGCAACATGACAGAAATATATTGCATCCTTCACAAGATGTCAACTATATCTGTCATTATGGAAACCATGTTCGTCATCGCCGTGTGGACATAACAATTTCGATTCGCTATTCAAACTTACTCGGACAGAACCGACTCGGTTTTGTCCGAGTAAACTCGAGCATAAACTTATTCATGCGATACAATTAACTCGGACAAAACCGAGTCGGAAGGAACCGAGTAAGTGGAATTTATCGGCAGGGAGCGTGAACTCGCTCGCATTAAGAAGGCGCTCAAGGCGCCCGAGCAGCGCAATGTTCTCGTTTACGGCAGGCGTCGCGTCGGCAAAAGCGAACTCATCAAGCAGGCACTAACCGATTTGGCAGACACCACAACGGTCTACTACGAGTGCCGCCAAACCTCCGAGGCAGACAACCTTGAAAGCCTTTCCGCCCTTGCCGCTGAAGCGCTGGGGTTTCCGCCGCTCGCTTTCACGGGCATCCGCGAACTCATCGAGTTTCTGTTTGTCCAAGCCAAGGGCAAGAACATCGTACTCATTCTCGAGGAATACCCTTACTTGAGAGATGCGGTTAAAGGCTTAGACAGTATCCTTCAGACTTCAATCGACACCCATAGGGAAGATTCACGCTTAAGCATCGTTCTGTGCGGATCCTACGTTGAGATCATGAAATCCCTCATCGAACATGCGAGCCCCCTTTACGGGCGAATTGACCTTACGCTCGAGCTCAAGCCCATGGACTACTTTGACGCCGCGAAGTTCTATCCCGCATTCTCGCCCGAAGACAAGGTGCGACTCTACAGTGTTTTTGGCGGCATTCCCTTTTACAATCGCCTCATCGATCAATCCCAAAGCGTGCGCGACAACATCATCGAGCTCGTCACAGAACCCGGAGCCCGTCTAGAGAACGAAGTGCCGTCCTATCTCAGCGCCGAGATCTCGAAAATGACCAACGCCAACGAAGTTTTCGGAGCTCTCGCACAAGGCTACTCACGCTGGGGAGATGTACTGGCACAGTCGCACGTCTCGAGCGGCCCCGCCATGGCGGACGTGCTCGACAAGCTCATATCGCTCGAGATTGTCCAAAAGCGTGCGCCCATCAACGACCCTACTAACAAGCGCAAGTCTGGCTACTTTGTAGTGGACCCGCTTTCCCTCTTTTACTATCGCTACGTCTTTCGCAATACCTCCGCGCGTCAGCTGCTCGACCCAGAAGTTTTCTATGATCGCCACGTTGCCCAAGACTTCGAGGAAAACTACGTCCCGCATATGTTCGAAGAAATTTGTCGCCAATACCTCGTACGACAAAACAGATCCGGCATGGTCGAGCCAGCCTTCGACGCCATAGGCAAGTACTGGTACGACGACCCCGCAAACAAAACGAGTGGCGAATTCGATGTGGTAACGCAAGACCCCGAGGGCTACGCATTCTACGAAGCAAAGTTCCGCAAATCCCCCGTCACGCAAAAAATGGTCGACGAGGAAATCACCCAAGTCGAGGCAACGGGGCTCAAGTGCCATCGCTACGGATTCTTCTCCCGTTCGGGCTTCGAAGCTGACGAAAGCGATCGAACCGTATTCATCGACCTGCCGCAGATGTTTGAATAGGACAGACCCCACCCGCATCCCAAGCATCCATTATCTAATCGAACGATTGTTCGATGGATTTCGTGTTGGGTGGAATCGTCTGTGGGCTGGGCTATGCTACCTTGACTATCTATATGACTTAAACGCAGCAAAGGAACACCGAGAGAGCGAGTATGGCAAAAAACACCGCAAACTATGGTAACGACAGCATCCGCCAGCTCAAGGACGAGGAGCGCGTACGTCTGCGCCCCGCCGTCATCTTTGGCTCGGACGGACTCGACGGTTGCGCGCATGCCGCCTTCGAGATCCTCTCCAACGCCGTTGACGAGGCGCGCCAGGGCTACGGCAAGCTCATCACCCTTACCGCCTTTCGCGATGGCTCCATTCAGGTTGAGGACAACGGCCGTGGCTGCCCGCTCGACTGGAACCCCTCCGAGAAGCGCTTTAACTGGGAGCTCGTCTTTTGCGAGCTCTACGCCGGCGGCAAGTACAACAACAACCAGGGCGGCGACTACGACTTCTCGCTCGGCACCAACGGCTTGGGCTCCTGCGCGACCCAGTACGCTTCCGAGTACATGGACGTCACCGTTTGGCGCGACGGTAACAAGTACTCTCTGCACTTTAAGAAAGGCAAGGTCGTCGGCGCCAAAAAGAAGGCGCTCGAGATCGAGCCCAGCGACGAGGACCGCACCGGCACCACCATCAAGTGGCGCCCCGATCTTGAGGTCTTTACCTCGATCAGCATTCCCCACGACTGGTATCGCGAGACCATGCGCCGCCAGGCCGTGGTTAACGCCAACGTGACCTTCCGCCTATGCATTGAGGGCGACGACGGCGAGTTTTCCGAAGAGGATTTTTGCTACCCCAAGGGTATCGAGGACTACGTGCTCGAGAAGGTCGGTGCCGATTACCTCACCGAGCCCTTCTTTATCGAGGCCGACCGCCGCGGTCGCGACCGCGAGGACCTGCCCGACTACAACGTAAAGATCACCGCGTGCATGTGCTTCTCGCGCACCTTCATGATGCAGGAGTATTACCACAACTCCTCCTGGCTCGAGAACGGTGGCTCGCCCGAGAAGGCGGCCCGTAGCGCTCTGACCAGCGCCATCGATGCCTACATCAAGCAACAGGGCAAGTACAACAAAAACGAGAGCGGCATTAAGTGGCAAGACGTCCAGGACTGCCTGGTACTGGTGACCAACTGCTTCTCCACCCAGACGTCCTACGAAAACCAGACCAAGAAGGCTATCAATAACCGCTTTATCCAGCAGGCCATGACCGCCTTCTTTAAGGAGCGTCTCTCGACCTACTTGATCGAGAACAAAGATGCCGCCAACAAGATTGTGGAGCAGGTGCTCATCAACAAGCGCTCGCGTGAGAATGCCGAAAAGACGCGCCAGAGCATCAAGACCAACCTGCAGCAAAAGACCGACATGGCCAACCGCGTGCAAAAGTTCATCGATTGCCGCTCCAAAGACAAGAGCCGCCGCGAGATCTACATCGTAGAGGGCGACTCGGCAGCAGGCGCCATTCGCACCTCGCGCGATGCCGAGTTCCAGGGCGTCATGCCCGTCCGCGGCAAGATCCTTAACTGCCTGAAGGAGGACTATCCGCGCATCTTTAAGTCCGACATCATCATGGACCTTATGCGCGTGCTGGGCTGCGGCGTGGAGATCAAGGACAAGCGCATCAAGAACCTTGGTGCCTTTGACCTTGACAACCTCAACTGGAACAAGGTCATCATCTGTACGGACGCCGACGTCGACGGCTATCACATCCGCACGCTCGTGCTCACCATGCTCTACCGCCTGGTGCCCACGCTTATCGACGAAGGTTATGTGTATATCGCCGAATCGCCGCTCTACGAGATCAACTGCAAAGAGAAGACCTACTTTGCCTACACCGAGCTCGAGAAGAACGGCATCCTCAAGGAGATTGGCGACCAGAAGTGCTCGATCAACCGCTCCAAGGGTCTTGGTGAGAACGATCCGGACATGATGTGGCTCACCACCATGAACCCCGAGACGCGCCGCCTGATCAAGGTAGAACCCGAGGACGTCACCAAGATGGAGACCATGTTCAACCTGTTGCTGGGCAACGACGAGACGGGCCGCAAGCGTCACATCTCCGAGCACGGCAAGGAATACCTGGACCAGCTGGACCTGCAGTAGCAGCAAATCGATAACGACGGCCCATAAGAAGTTCAAGAGGAAATCGTGGCAAAGAAGAAGACGAAGAACCAGCCCAAGAAAAAGCAGGTCAACGCCGAGAACGTCATCGGCCTGCACTCCGAGGTCACCGACCAGCCGATTACGCAGACGCTCGAGGTCAACTACATGCCCTACGCTATGAGCGTCAACGTCTCGCGTGCATTCCCCGAGATCGACGGCTTTAAGCCCTCGCACCGCAAGCTGCTCTACACTATGTACAAGATGGGCCTGCTCAAGGGCGAGCGCCAAAAGAGCGCCAACATCGTGGGCCAGACCATGAAGCTCAACCCACACGGCGACGCCGCCATCTACGAGACGATGGTGCGCCTGGCCACGGGCAACGAGGCGCTGCTTGCTCCTTTCGTGGAGTCGAAGGGCAACTTTGGCAAGTACTATTCGGGCGACCTGAGCTACGCCGCCTCGCGTTATACCGAGGCCAAGCTCTCCCCCATCAGCGCCGAGATCTTCAAAGACATCGACAAGGACCCGGTCGACTTCGTTGACAGCTACGACGGTGCCATGAAGGAGCCGCGTCTGCTGCCCACCACGTTCCCCAACATCCTCGTCTCGGCCAACAAGGGCATCGGCGTCGCTATGGCGTCCGATATCTGCGGCTTCAACCTCAACGAGGTCTGCACCGCCACGATGCACTACCTGAAGGACCCCGACTGCGACCTGCTCGAGTACATGCCCATGCCCGATTTCTCGACCGGCGGCGAGATTATCTACCGCCGCGAGGAGATGGAGAAGATCATCGAGACCGGTCTTGGCAGCTTCCAGATTCGCTCCCGCTGGCGCTGGATTCCCGAAGAGCGCATCATCGAGGTGTACGAGATCCCCTACACCACCAAGACCGATGTCATCATCGAACGCATCGTCAAGCTCTCCAAGGAGGGCAAGGTCAAGGAGATCGCCGACATCCGCGACGAGACCGACCTTTCGGGTCTGCGCATCGCCATCGACCTTAAGCGCGGCGTCGACCCCGACAAGCTCATGGCCAAGCTCTATCGCTCGACCACGCTGCAGGATTCGTTCTCGTGCAACTTCAACGTGCTCGTCGACGGCTATCCCCGTGTTATGGGCGTGCGCCAGATTCTGCACGAGTGGGTCAAGTGGCGTATTGCGTCCACGCGTCGCCGCATTAACTTTGACCTGGGCAAAAAGTCCGAGCGACTGCACCTGCTGCACGGCCTTGAGGCAATTCTGCTCGACATCGACAAGGCCATCGCCATCATCCGCGGCACTAAGCTCGAGGCAGAGGTTGTACCCAACCTTATGAAGGGTTTCGACATCGACGAGACCCAGGCCGAGTTTGTCGCCGAGCTTAAGCTCCGCAACATCAACGAGGAGTACATCCTCAACCGCACCAAGGACATCGCCAAGCTCGAGGGCGAGATTGCCGAGCTTGAGGAGATCCTCTCCAGCGAGGAGAACGTCAAGAAGGTCATCAGCGACGAGCTAGCAGCGGTCAACAAGAAGTACGTGATGCCGCGCCGCACGGGCAGGATCGAGCCCCATGAGGTTATCGAGGTAAGCTTGGAGCCCGAGGTCGAGGAGTACCCGGTCACCATCATGCTCTCGCGCGATGGCTACCTAAAGAAGATGACGGACCGCGTGCTCAAGAAGGCGACCACGCTCAAGTACAAGGACGGCGACAAACCCTTTATCGAGTTCCCGTCCTCCAACACCCACGAGCTGCTGGTCTTTACCAACAAGAGCCAGGTGTACAAGTGCAAGGTCGCGGCGTTTGAGGACACCAAGTCGGCCCAGCTGGGCTCGTACCTTCCGACCGATCTTGAGATGGAACCCGACGAGAGCGTCATCTGGGTCATCGACCCCGAGGACTACAAGGCCGACGTGCTGTTCGTCTTTGAGAACGGCCGCGTGGTGCGTGTCGCGCTTTCTGGATACGCTACCAAGACCAACCGCAAGCGCCTTAAGAACGCCATCTACGGCGGCAGCAAGCTGCTGTATGCGCAGGTGCTCAAGGAGGACCGCGACCTCGCGCTGGTCTCGAGCGACTACCGCCTGATGAACTTCAACACGTCGCTGCTCAAGACCAAGACGACCACCAACACGCAGGGCGTCCAGGCCTTTACGGCCAAGAAGGGCCGCTCGGTCACCACCGTCGGCACGACCGAGGAAATCCTTGGCGCCGGCGTCTCGGCCGAGAAGTTCACCGCGCAGAGCCTGCCCTCCGCCGGCGCCCTCATGAAGGAAAATGACATGCCGAGTTTGTTTGACTAAAACAACGGCGACTAAACCGTCATGGTTTTACAAAGCAGCGGGGCCCGGAGCGCAGTAAACGCTGCGCCCCGGGCCCCATGCATTACACCAGCATCATCCCTATAGACAAAATGCCGCATAAAGCGGAACAGACATAAGCCCATCATTCATTCCAAAGGGCTTAGTCGATAGCCTGATAAGGCGCACGCCCGGATGGGTCTTTTTAAGTGAGGACAGACTTCGAGATCTTGTGTTCTCCCCCGCCTTGACTTCAATCGCAGACAAGCATCCCTGCTTCTCTACTACAAAGTCGATTTCCGCACGATTATCTCGCGCCCAATAATGCAGTGGATAACCCATGGCTGAAAGCTGTTGGGCAACGTAGTTTTCGGTAAGTGCACCCATGAATGTGCCGCCGATACCGGCAAGAATATCGGCGCGTTGAGCACCGGCCTTGGAGACCAGCAGCCCTGTATCCGCCTGATAGATTTTAAAAGCAGAAGGGTTAACGAAGGCCTCTAAGGGGCTTTCGATCTGCCCGACTAGGCTGCAGCGCGCCACCGTACCCGACAATACAAGCCAATCGAGAGCATCTCCAAAGAGAGACGCATTGCCCCCCGCTCGCACTACCTTGTATTGAAATTTACGATTCTCTTTGGCAAGCTGCTGTGGAATGGAATCGAAGCACGCACGCGTCTTTGCACTCAAGCGTTCATCAGCATATTTATTGGTGTCGGCGGAATATCCGTCGAGAATAATCCGATGCTTTTCGGCCACATCAATGATTGACTGATCATCGATGTACGTTTGGACCGCCTCGGGCATTCCGCCAACAACAAGATACTGTCGATAGAGCCCAAGCGCCTTTTCATGAAGGCTTGGCGCAAGAGGACCCATTATCTCGAATGATGAGCGTATCTCGTCGACCAGCTGATCGTGCCCCATCGCCCAGAGAAACTCCTCGAAATCGAGTGGAGCCATCTCAATCAAGTCGGTCTTTCCGACGGGGAACGAATACGACTGATGGTTAATGGCAACCCCAAGAAGCGACCCGGCAGCCGCAACGTAATACTCGGGAGCATCTTCGCAAAAGTATTTAAGGGAAGTGAGCGCTTCCTCGCATGCCTGGATCTCGTCAATGAACAGTAAGGTTTTGCCAGGCACGATACGCTGTCCCGTACGAGCCTCGATCGCACGTACGATCGAATGAGGGTCAAGACCGCCCGAAAAATCCGCTCGCGCCGACCGGTCGTTCTCAAGATTAACGTAGACAACCGATTCGAAAAGATCCTGGGCGTACGTTCTGAGCAAATAGGTCTTGCCACACTGGCGCACGCCTTTGACCAGCAAAGGTTTTCTATCAGCTCTGTCTCGCCATTCCCTAAGGAGCTCGTCTGCCTTGCGACGCATACGTAACCTTCCCTCATGAACTTCTATTTGACAATATTTTAACGCGGATTAATTTGTTTTCAGTTATTTTTCTGCGTTTAAAAATTGTTCTATACGGCACTTGAGGGAATTCGCCCCTATCTCTCGGTAAGGACAGCAAGCATTTCCACCAACGCTGATTGCCATGCGTTCTTCTTGTCCTTAGGCAAGCTTGCGAGCGAGCTCTCGCACCTCTTTCAACTTGGGCGAGGATGCCATGCTGTCGCGCTCGGTCATACCGCTGATGGTGACAATGCCCTGGTCCTCCCACTTGCAGTACGCGCAGGTTGACTTGTACATAGCGATCGCCGCATCATAGACACCCTCGCTGTGGCTATCGAGTAAAAGGGCCGTCTTGGTGAACGGGAATCCCGTGGCACCGAAGGCGTACAGGCGGTCGATGGCGGTCTTTTCCTGCGCAGTGATATCAAACCAGTAGATAGGCGAAGCGAAGACAACCATGTCGGTGTCTTTCAGCGACTCAATCACGTTGGCCATGTCATCCTTCTGCACGCAGACGCCCTCATGGGCGAAGCAGTACTGGCATCCCAAGCAGCCGGCGATCTTCTTGCTGGCAACGCGGATGACCTCGACCGTATGGCCGCCCTCACGCGCGGTCTCGGCAAACGCCTCGACCATGGTATCGGTATTAGCGCCCTTACGCGGGCTGCCGCTCAATACAACGATATTCATAGGATTCCCTCTCCCTCATGCTGCAGGCGCGCAGCATGCTTTCTTGTAACCAAAACGAATGGTGTTAATCAATCGCCAGCAGGCCATATCTCTTGTTCAAGTTCCCTAAAGAAGCTCAAGACGATTGCGATTGCCTTATACAACGTCGAAAATCAAAGAGGGCCCATAGCAACGCCACCTACCTGAAATGACATGCGGTCAAGACGAGCTACGAGGATCGTGACGAGCCGATACCGCCCGCATGCCCCCTTCGGAATAGGCGCTGAGCAGCTCCTGAGCGTGGGCAAACTCGGGCCCTCGCCTCCAACCGAGCAGGCGGTTGACCGCGAGATTTCCCTGGACGTTGTGGACGAAGAGCAGATAGGCGTCCTCGCGCGAAAGCCCAGTCTCCTCCATGATCGAGGGAATCATCTGCTCGGCGCCGCGCTCGACGACGCGCTGTGCCACCCGGGCGTACGCGTCGTCATCCGAGTAGAGCAGATAATAGTCATCGTTTGCCGGCGGACGCTGGCAGAGGGCACCCGCCTCCGTTCCCTCGAGCGGCGGCACCGCCGCCAAGGCCTCGTCGATAAGCGCGTCGAGCAGGGCGAACTTGTCCTCGTAGTGCAGATAGAACGTGCCACGGTTGATATCGGCGCGGCGGCAGATATCCGCTACCGTCATCTTCGCGAAGCCGACCTCGGCCAGCAGCGCGAAGAACGCCTCCCGTATGACCGAGAGTGTATAGCGTCGGCGACGATCGATCTTCCCCGCTTCCATTACCCCTCCAATTGCAACGCTCGACAATGCCCGGCAAACGCTCGTTTATCGACAGCAGGCCGAAGCTGTTCATTGCTCTTAAGCAAATCGACATGGATACTTTTTATAGACACCTGTTTATAATAGCTGAAAGAAGGTATCCAGTGACCCTGTACGAGCAGCTCGTTATCGAGCTCACCAACCAATCGTTTTCCCTTCAGGCCGCCTACCGCAGCGGCGGCACGCCCTATGAGCTGAGTGACCGCGAGCCCGAGCCCTACGACCAGCAAATCAGGGACTTCGCCCGCATGATCGAGGAAGCCGATTGCGTGCTGGTGGGCGGGGCCTCTGGGCTCTCCGCGGCGGGCGGCGGCGACTTCTATTACGAGGACAACGCAACCTATCGCAGGCATTTCGGCAAATTCGCCGAGCGCTACGGTTTCAAGGGCGCTTTCGAGGGGTCGTTCTACCGCTGGCCCACCGCCGAGGCGCGCTGGGGATACCTCGCCACCTTCCTCGACACCACGCTCAACGCCCCGCTGCGCAAGCCCTACAGGGACCTCGACACCATTCTCGCCGAGAAGGATTTCTTCGTGCTCACCACCAACCAGGACACGCAGTTTGTGAAGCTCTATCCCTGGGAGAAAGTGGCAGAGATCCAAGGCGACCACCGCTTCTTTCAGTGCTCCCACTGTTGCACCGACGAGGTGTGGAACGCGGTCGAGCCGGTCTCCCACATGGTAGAGGCCATGGGAGACGGTCTGGAGGTTCCGACAGAGCTCGTGCCGCGCTGCCCGCACTGCGGAGCAGAGGCGTTCCCCTGGGTTCGCGGCTACGGCAACTTCCTGCAGGGCGAACTCTACGAGGAGCAGTACCGCAAGGTGTCCGACTGGCTCGACGCGCACGCACGGCAGAGGATCCTCTTCCTCGAGCTGGGTGTGGGCCGCATGACGCCCGCGTTTATCCAGGAGCCGTTCTGGGCCCTCACGGCGCAGTTACCGCAGGCCAGCTACATCGCCGTAAACAACAAGACGCAGTTTCTCCCCCGCGCGATCGAGGATCGGGGGCTCGCCGTTCGCGCCGACATCGCCGACGTGCTCGCCGACGTGCGCAAGACGCTGGGGAGGTAGCGCATGGAGACGGCGAAAGCAGTTCGCATAGGCAGGGCGCTAGCCGAAGCGGATCTTGTCATCATCGGCGCTAGCAACGGACTCGACATGGCGGAGGGGCTCAACCTTTTCTGCGCCGATGCTCATTTCCAAGAGGCGTACGGGGACCTCGCCCAGGCAGACGGCATCGGCTGCATACTGCAGGGGCTCGCTTCCCCGGATGCCAGCGTGCGACGCCGATGGGCCGAGCGGTTCCATCAAAAGGAGTATCTCGAATATGAGCCCGGCTCGCTCATGAATGGGCTGCGGCGTCTTACGGAGCACGCCGACACCTTCGTGGTCACATGCAACATCGACGGGCACTTCGCGCGCGCCGGGTTCGACGAGGAGCGCGTGCTCGAGACTGAGGGGAGCACGCGCACGTCGGTTGACGAGCGGTGCCTCGCTCATCCAGACGCCCTCGCCATGGCCCAGCTCGACGAGCTCGCGCGTCTTGTGCAAGCCCATCGCAACGGCAGGGTCGCCATCCTCGAACTTGGCGTGGGACTGCACAACGGCGTCATAAAGCGCATGCTCGCCCAGATCGCGAACGCCTGCGAGCACGCCACCTACATCGTGTTCAACTACGGCCAGGCCATGGCGCCCGACGCTTCGTGCGAGACGATTCTCGTTGACGGCGATATGGCCCCGGCTTTCGAGGAGATCGCCCGATGCCACCCCTAGAAAGAGAAGCGCGTAGGCTTCGAAGCCTTATCGATGATGCCGACGCCATCATCGTCGGCATCGGCTCGGGCATGTCGAGCGCCGCCGGGTTCAACCATTACAACCGTGCGGGCATGGCGCGCGCAGGAATGGCGGACTGGCAGCAAGCCTTTGGCTTCAAGAGCCTTTTCGACGGCTTCTACCACCTCTACCCCAGCCTCGAGCAGCAGTGGGCATACTATGCGCGATACATCGACTTCATGCTGCGCGAGCTGGCCTCGCAGCCCTATCTCGACCTACGGTCCCTCATCGGCCATAAGGACTACTTCATCCTGAGCACCAATGTGGACACCCAGGCCGAGAAGACGTTTCCCGACGAGAGAACCTGTAACTATCAGGGAAGCTTCGCGCACCTTCAGTGCAAGCAGCCATGCTGTGACGAGCTCTTCGACGCGAGCCCCTACGTCGAGCGCATGCTCGCGGGCATGGCGGGGTTCGAGGTCCTCAGCGAGGATATCCCCCGATGCCCGCATTGCGGCTGGCAGCTTGTGCCGTGGGTGCGCGACGACACGTTTCTGCAGGGTGCGGCCTGGCGCGAGAGCCTCGGACGATACGAGCGCTTCGTGCGCGAGCGCAGCGATCGCCGCGTGCTGTTGCTGGAGCTCGGCGTGGGCGAGATGACCCCCGGCATCATCACGCTCCCGTTCTGGAGCATGACCGCGAAGCTGCCGGATGCGCACCTGCTGAGCGTAAACATCTCGGGCGACTCGGCTCCGCTGCAGCTCGGAAGTAAGGCGGAGGCGATCCAGGCCGATTTGGGCGCCCTGCTCTCGGTGGCACAGCAACGCGACGGGTAGCGCGGCGAGGCTTAAGCCTCTTTGTTAGTCGCTTTGAGATATTCCTCATCACCCACAGGCTCCAACCACTCGTTGGAGGTCTCCTCGCCCGGAACCTCCAACGCGAGATGCGAGAACCAGCTGTCGGGCGCGGCGCCGTGCCAGTGCTTCACTCCCGGGGCGATGTTGACCACGTCGCCGGGGCGCAGCTCCTGTGCCGGCTTGCCCCACTCCTGGTAAAACCCTCGACCAGCCACGCAGACGAGAATCTGTCCGCCACCGCTTTTGGCGTGATGGATATGCCAGTTGTTGCGGCAGCCAGGCTCAAACGTCACGTTGTAGACGCCGACCTGCTCGGTGGAAAGGGGCGCGAGGTAGCTTTGGCCGATAAAGTACTTCGCGAAGGCGTCGTTGGGGGCACCGATGGGGAAAACCATCTCGTTTTGGTGCTGAGCCCTTGCGTCGGCGGCATCGTCGGCCGCCCAGACCTCCTTCGCCATGCGGAAGGCAGCCCACGCCTTGGGCCAACCCGCATAAAACGCCGCGTGCGTAAGGATTTCCGCTATCTCCGTCCTGGTCACTCCATTGTTCTTTGCGGACATCAGGTGATATTTGAACGAAGAGTCCGTCAGCCCCTGCGACATCAGGGCAACCACCGTCACCACGCTGCGGTCGCGCAGGGAGAGCTCACTCTCTCGGCTCCACACCTCGCCGAACAGCACGTCGTCGTTGAGCTGTGCGAATTTGGGAGCGAACTCCCCCAGGGCGTCTCTGCCTGCCGTCTGTTTAACTGCCATGATCGATTTCCTCCTGTCGATAGTTTTGGCACAAATCTGTTTCCGCGCGGCCAAACAGCCCGGCTAGATTCCCATGCCCATTCGCCGCGCCTGCTCCAGAGCGGGATGCCCGGCGATTTCGCCCACGCCGTTCACGCCGCCGGCGAAAACCGTTCCAGCGAGCGTGCAGCGGGAGAAACAGTCAACCCATCCCTGCATCGCCTTTTTCGCCCCGTCGAAGGTCGAGCGCCCGTTCTCCGCCGCCGTCGCCAACAGATATGCCTCGGTGAATGCATAATCGGAGCCAAAAAGCGGGTTAGCGCGGTCCAGCATGGTTTTGAGCTGGCCGCAGACGCTGTAGTAGTAGACGGGCGTTGCAAACACCAGCACATCCGCATCGTGCATTTTGGCGGCAATTTCCACGGCATCGTCTTGGATGACGCAACGCCCCAACTTTAAGCAGGCAAGGCAGCCCCTGCAGAAGCCCATTTGCTTCTCGCGCAGACGCACGGTCTCAACGCTGTGACCTGCCTCCCGCGCGCCGTTGGCGAAAGCCTCCGCCAGCGTCTCGGAATTGCCATTCTTTCGTGGACTTGAAGAAACTATCAAAACCGTTTTGCCCATTACGGAATACCCCTTGCGCTCCCGATTTACATTGACGAGAATGAAGGTAATACCTAAACCTGACTTTAGGTCAAGGAATGAATTCGACATTGTTTCGGAGGAGCCATGTACACAATCGGACAGGTGGCGGAAATGTTCGGTTTGCCCGCTTCAACGCTGCGATATTACGACAAGCAGGGATTGTTCCCGGGGCTGGAGCGGGCATCCGGCATTCGCCGATTCAGCGATACGGAACTCGAAGCGCTTCGGGTCATCGAATGCCTAAAGAAGGCTGGAATGGAGATCAAGGACATCCGGCTGTTCATGGAATGGTGCGCAGAGGGTCCCTCAACATACCCCAAACGCAAGGCCATGTTCGAGGAGCGCAAGGCCCACATGGAGTCGGAGATCGTGAACATGAACCGCGCGCTCGACATGCTGAAGTTCAAATGCTGGTACTACGAGCAGGCAATCCAAGATGGCAACGAGGATAGAGTGAAGGCGCTGATTCCCGATAATTTGCCAGAAGAAATCAAAGATACCTACGATAACGCCCACACTCAATAATGCCGCCCGATGCTCAAGGGGCTTTGGCAAGGAGTCGTTTTAGGCAGATATGCAAAAAGATAGCCTCCGAACCAGAGGGTCCGGAGGCTTTTATTCCCGTTATTTCGCTGGTGGCTTTACTCTATGGCGGCGCCGAAACAGCATCAGGCGGTACTCGACGGTATCAAAACGCGAGTTCAAAAGCCAGTTCCCGCTATTCCCGCTCAGTGACTAATCCAGGCCGAGTGTTGTCGATGCGTGTCGCGTCGTACCGCCTAAGGGCCAATTCGTGCGCAATTTGGGCGAATCAGGCCCTTAATTCGCGATTTTGTGAATGACTCAATTGATTCGCAAAACCGCAGGTCGCCTTTTTAATCACTCCCTAGTTTCCGCCGGGGTTCGTAGCGGGTGGCGTGAAAAGGGGTGATTCAAAGGGTCGGAGAGATGTCTATAGCGCAATCTTCTGGTATTGGCGCAGTGAGGGACTTCTCACCTCCATCAGTCCAAATCGTCAAGCTCCGAAAGACGTCGAGCTAGAGAAAAGGACCTATTTCCCGTCATGGATTGGGTTTACCTGCATGACTAGAGCCCTGGTGTAATTGGCTGGATCACCGTTCCGGGAACCGGTATCGACCTACCTGTCCGCCAAGCTCCTTCTTCAGCTCCAGCTTAGTATCTGACTCACACCGTTATAAGCAAAACCGAAGAGATGCGTCTTGGCCAAGAAATAAGGTTAGCCTTATCTTACTGCATGATTCGTGTGTTATAGTTAGATTGCTCTAACTGTTTGGGGGGGCGATAGCCATGCACGAACGCAAGGGCTTCTGGGACAAGAATGCCGGTCGATACGACCGTTTCATGCGAAAGGACCGGGCGGCGTATGAGAAGATGTATGAGCTGATCAGGCCGGTGGTGAAAGCAAAAACCGTACTGGAAGTGGCCACCGGCACGGGACTTATCGCAAAGAGCATCGTGAATGCGGCGGCGCATATCGAGGCTACGGACGCTTCTGCAAAGATGATCCTTGAAGCAAAGCGGGACAATCAATCCGCAAAGCTGCACTTTTCCGTGCAGGATATGTTCCGCCTGCCCTATGCGCAGAAGTCCTTCGAAGTGGTGATCGCGTCCAACGCGCTTCACATAGTGCCGCATCCGGAAAAGGCCCTGCAAGAAATCAGGCGGGTGCTGAAGGACGACGGCGTGCTCATCGCGCCAACCTTCACCCACGCGGGGAACTCGGTTTCCGGCAAGGCAAAAGCCTTTTTCATGAGTATGGCGGGATTCCCCCTCCACAGCAGGTGGACAAGCGAGGAATACCTGCGTTTCCTGCGTCAAAACGGCTGGGCGGTGCGGAAAAGCGCGGTGCTGAAGGCCTCGTTCCCGTTGACCTATGCGGAATGCACGAAATCGGAGGGGCCAGATGTCGTTCTTTGAAAACACCCGCAAGCCCGTGGGCCTCGGCGGAAAACTTATGGTTGCCATGATGAACCTGGGCCACAGCCCTGTGGCGCGGTGGGGACTTCGATTTCTACGACTTGCGCCAAATGCCAAGGTGCTGGATTGCGGCTGCGGCGGCGGGGCGAACATAAAACGGCTGCTGAAAAAATGCCCGCATGGCGTCGTCAAGGGCGTCGACTATTCGCCCGTCAGCGTGGAGAAGACTAGAAAGCTCAACCGTATTGCAATTCGGGAGGGGCGTTGTGCCGTTCTGCAAGGCAGTGTGGCGGATATGGTGTTTGAGGATAGCTACTTCGATGCCGCCACGGCCTTTGAGACCGTCTATTTTTGGCCTGATTTGCCCCGATGCTTCCGTGAGGTCTGGCGGACGCTGAAGCCAGGCGGGACAATTCTCATCTGCAACGAGAGCAATGGCGATACGGACAAGGACGAGAGGTGGACGCAGATCATCGGCGGCATGACCATCTACAAGGACATTGAATTAAAGGCGTATCTGGAGCAGGCGGGTTTTCACGAGGTGCAGATACGCAAAAAGAAAAAGTGGCTCTGCGTCACGGCGCGGAAGTAAGGGCATCAAGCACGGGCATTTTTTGCATCCATCCTGCACATGAGTCAGGCATGCCGGTCATAGCGGCTGTGCTGGCGGCAATTATGACAGTTTTTATTCACTGAGGAAGAAACCTATGAAATGTAAAATTGAGAAAAACACCGTGCAGGAGACGCTGATCCTCCCGCTGTATTCCCGGAAGCTGTGCACCGAGCTGTATCCGAACCTTTACCAAGACGAAACAGCGGTGCATCTGATCGACCAGATCGACTACGACTTTTCAGAGGCAGAGAAAAACTCCCGCAGCCTGATGCAGCGCTTTGGTGCGCTGGAGGTGGCCACGCGGCAGGGTGATCTTGCTTTTGAGGTGCGGGATTACCTGAAAGACCACCCCAATGCGGCGGTGGTCAATCTGGGCTGCGGGCTAGACAACACCGGCAGAACCTGCGACAACGGTAGATGCAAGATCTACAATCTGGACTTCCCGGATGTGATTGCCTTGCGGCAGCAGCTGCTGCCCGCCGGGGATCGAGAACAAAATATCCCCTGCGACCTGAAAGACACCGCATGGTTTGGCAAAATCGATGCCTCCGGCGGGGCGGTGTTCTTTGCCTCCGGAGTGTTCTATTACTTTCTGACCCAGCAGGTCCGGGAACTGGTGCGGGGGATGGCGGACGCTTTCCCCGGCGGTGTGCTGGTCTTTGATGCTGCCAATCGGACGGCAGTAAAGATGATCGCAAAAACATGGCTTAAGACTGCAAAAATCAAGGATGTGGGGGCATATTTTGCGGTTTCGGATGCCGCCAAGGAAATCGGCACGTGGAACAGCCGTCTACAGGTCACAAGTCGCGGCTATATGCTGGGTTACAACGATTTGAGAGACCCTTCTGTCAGCGGCTTTTTCCGGTTTCTCGCAAGGGTCGGTGACAACGGGATGAAAATGCAAATCGTGAAAATTAGATTTTAAAAGGCAAAAATGAAGCCCATTCACTTTGACGTTGAAGAAGACGGCTTTTACGGCACATATTGGGCGTGCAAGGACACACATACAGCAGCGGACACGGATTCGATTGAAACCGTGCCCGCTATCTAATACTATATTATTTTATCGAACGCCTGTTCTATTCCCACTCGATAACGAGCGCCGCAGCTAGAAAGGCAGCTCACTTTTTTACAATGCAAGCTAACAGGCGTTTCTTCGACGGAATTTGGTCCTCATTTGGTCCTCACGCATAAAACGAAAAGGTTGATTCGAGATCTTTAATCAGCTGGATCATCCTTCGTCAGACATTTGACCCAGCGATAATTTTCATCATCAAGGCGCGAAACCAACTCATGGCGATCTCTGTAGCGCAATGCTATAGGTTTAGGAAATAAATCGTCTTTTACAGAAGCAATCAGCTCGCGAGGCGCATTGTTATCTACCAGCGAGATCATTGCAAGAACGTACCCGCTATAGAGACCATCTACATAGCCTGTTTGACGCAAATTTTCAATAAGTAAATCATTCGGCAAGCCGCCATACCCACTTGGCACTAGGCCTTCTTCTACGAGTTGAGAAGACCAGAGAGACATAATCTCGTCCTCGTCTTTCTTGCTCAGTTTTCCTAGGAGATCATCAAAATCGATACCCTGAACTTTATCGTTAAGGTATGCAAACAGGATTCGAATGAAACTCTTAGCCGTCGAAGACAGCTCGCGATTGATTTCTTCCTTTAGCTCATTGGCGACTCCATCGCCCAATTTCGTTTCTTTATTCATATCCTCTCCCTTCCCAACAGCTTGCCTCAAAGCAATATGTTCCGACCCGCCAATGGCAGAAACTTGCTAAGCAAGCGCATATCCCCTCTTGAAACGTTCGTCGAAGGGACAGAAATCGCTATAAACATGACCGTCAATAAGCAGCGAACCATTCGGTTGGCGTATCGTATGCTGCCGAAACTTATCGACATAGTCATCAGACTTATCATGTTCGAAATAGCTGAACCGATCGAGCCACTCGTCGTATTCATCGGCCCGCTTCACACGAGTCTCGTACTTCTTTGCCCATTCAAAAAGAAAAGAGTCGGAAACAGGTCCCCTCGCGAGGAGCACTGGGCCGTCTTCCAGCTGAATCGGAATCAACCCATATGAGGCCGAAAGCTGAAATAATGCGTGGGCCGCTTGGACAGGACTGCCGAAATCGGTAAATACAAGCGCCCCTCTCTTCACGCCAAGAGCAGCAGACAGTTTTTGGAGTGCAGCGAATTTTGGCACCCTAGCCCCTTGTTCATACGAACGTAGCGTTGCAAGGGAAAGATCGGTCTCTCGGGCCAAATCCGGCTGAGTCTTCGCAGGAGTGCACCGCGCCCTTAGCTCGGGCAGTTTCTTCGACTGCATTCTATTCTGCCAGGGTGTAATCAGTATCCAGGACTCTCGCGGATCGTACTCGTAGCGCAAGGGAAACTGGGACGGGTCAAAGTCAGCCGCGAAGTTGTCCTTCCATCTTTCATAATCATCCCGGTCGGAGTCGCTCTCAACCTGAGCATACTGAGCAGCCCATTTCTTCAGGAACGCCTTCATGAAAGATGAAGTCGGCTTGAGCGCAGAATAGCGCTCATTTGCAACGGGCTCGAACCCGTATGTCGCAGCAAATTGAAAGAAAGCCTGAGCAATTAGGTCCGTATCACTGAAATCGTAGTAGCGAAGCGCCTCGGCTCGTATGCCAAAGGCGTTCGCAAGCCCCTCAAGATGCTCCTCTTTCGGGGCCGACTTCATCAGCTCGTAATTCCTTAAGGCCGATTCCGGGATTCCCGCCGCCTGCGCAGCCACCTTTCGGGTCCATTTACGCGCCGAGCGGAGGCAAAACAGTTTCTGAGATAGTTGCTGCCTCCCCCAGCGCTTGCTCGTTTGTTCCCACTCCCTGTCGGCCGCAAACGACGACAGGGCCTCCGAGATTGTACCGACGTAGTCGACGGCAGTCATTCAGATACACCTCCAAAGAGTAGCTGCCCTTAAGTCTACACGCGAAATCTAGTGCGTACAAAAAATGTAGGAGATGTGGCCAGATTGGAAATATTCCAGTTTTCGTCGTAGCTAATACCTTTCTTGTACATAATCGAGACAAGGGGCAACAGGTGTCCCATCCTAGAAAGGAGACTGCATATGACACGTCAGCTTATCGGCGCGGAGGAGGTTGCCGAGATCACGGGCATGAGCAAGTCCTATTCGTTCAAGCTAATCAAGACCTTGAATACAGAGCTTGCAGCTCAGGGGATCATGACCATCCCCGGGAAGGTCCAGCGCTCGTATTTCGAGGCACGTCTTCTCTCCGCCCCTTCTAAGCAGAAGGCGGCGATGACTAATGTCAGTTAGCCGCGACAAGAAGCGCGGGACTTGGACGGTTGAGTCTTGGTACCGCAACTCCATGGGCGAGCGCCACAAGAAGACGAAGCGCGGGTTCGTCTCCAAGAAGGAGGCTGTGGCTTGGGAGCGCGACTTCCTCGCCTCCTGCAACGAACGTGTCGAGGTCACCGTCGAGGCCTTCGTCAAAACCATGTACGCACGTGACATCTACCCTCGACTGCGAGTCGGCACCAGGCTCACCAAGGATGTCATTATCGACAAGTACATCCTGCCCATTTTTGGCCCCATGCGCCTTTGTGACGTCAAGGCTGCGGACGTGGTGCGTTGGGAGAATTGGCTCCTTGAGCAGAACCTGTCGCAGAGCTATCTCCACACCATCTGCAACCAGTTCTCAGCCATCTTCAACCACGCCGTCCGATTCTACCGCCTGCCCCAGAATCCCATGTTGGCGGCGGGAAAGGTCGGCTCCAAGCGCCCCGAGAAGGAGATGCTCTACTGGACCCCTGCCGAGTTCAAGCGCTTCTCCCAGGCCATCGAGGACAAGCCGCTCATCTACCTTGCATTCCTCACGCTCTACCTCTCGGGCTGCCGCGAGGGCGAGCTCCTCGCCCTCCGTCCGGAAGACATCGACTTCAATCTCAACGTTATCCGTATCCGTCATTCCTACGCCCGCATCAAGGGCGAGGACGTTATCGGTCCACCCAAGACGCGCGCCTCGAAGCGGGACATCGTCATGCCGAGCCTCCTTCGTGAGGAGCTGCGTGATTATCTGTCGACACATCCCGAGATCGCCCCTACCGACCGGCTCTTCCCCGTCACGAAGCACGCGTTGTCGCATGAGATGAAGAGGGGTTGCGAGCTCTCGGGCGTGAAGCGCATCCGCATCCACGACATCCGCCACTCGCATGTCAGTGCGCTCATCAACAGCGGCTACTCGCCCACGGCGATCGCCGACCGCATGGGTCACGAGACCGCCGAGGTCACGGAGATGTACTCGCATCTTTTCCCCTCGACCCAGCACGACCTCGTGGAGGCGCTGGACGAGGTGATGTCGGATGTCTAGGCCGATTGTGGACGCCAAGGGACGCCGTCGCTGCAAGACTATCGCCTTCCGCATGTCGCCCGCAGAGGCGGACCAGCTCGACCTCCGCGTCGCTTTGAGCGGTCTGTCGAAGCAGGACTTCATCGCGAGAAGCCTGCTGGAAGGCACTTTTACTGTGGTCGCAACCACCCGTATGCGCAAGGCGGTTAAGGAGCGCATGGGACCTGTCGTAGCGGAACTCCGGCGTATCCGGCGCGCAGGAGATATGGACGACGAGCTCGTCGAGTCGCTTGAGACGCTCGCCGCCTTTGCCGGATCGTTCGCGCCCGAGCGCTCCCCTGTGGAGCTTGAAGACGCCCTAATCGCAAACCTGGGTCTGGACGACGGCCTCCCCTACCAAAGCTCGGCCGTCGCCCAAAAACATGAGCCCACACGTAAGGAGGACTCTGTCGATGAATCTTAGCATGATGAATTCCGCCCGACGCCGCGCCGTCTTGCGCGACTACCGCCTCGACCACCCCTTGTCGGAGGAAGAGCTGGTCGAGCGCCTTATCGACACGGAGCTTCGCCTCCGCCGGCTCGAAGCACTTGCCTCCGCCAAGAACCACCCCATCAATGGCCCTCGCCGTCACCATTCTTGTGAGGCGATCTGATGGGCACGCAGAAGCACGACGACGCCCCCGAGCCGCAGTCCCCGGAGCGCCGCTCCCCGCCGGCGGTCAACGAGATCGTCGAGGAGCTCAAGTCTCTTCCCCTGAACGTCGGCTACAACCGTCTCGCGAACGAGCTCTTCAAGACTGGGCCCCTGCCCTGGGATGCAGATTCGCAGGAACGCCGGTGGCGCGATAGCGACGACGCACGGCTCTTCGCCCTCCTCCAGCAGATCATCTCTCTCCAGAAGGAGAAGTTCATGCTGCTCGCGCTGACCATCGTCGGCGAGGACAACGCCTATGACCCGCTCGTTGCTATGCTCGATGCCCTCACCTGGGACGGCATCCCGCGCGTAGGGACGCTCCTCAATGTCTACCTTGGCGCGGAGAGGAACGCATACGTCTCGGAGGTCGAGCGCATCCTGTTCTGCGAGGGCATCGCCCGCGTCTACAGCCCGGGCTGCAAGGCCGATTACATGCCCATCCTTTGCGGTGCCGGAGGCATCGGCAAGTCCTCCTTCGCGAGGGGCCTCGCCATGCGCGACGAGTATTTCAGCGACTCCGTGATCAACCTCGGCGACGTCAAGCTCACGGGCGAGCAGAACCGGGGCAAGTGGATCATTGAGATTCCCGAGCTCAACGGCATGTCCGAGCGCTCTATCGAGAGCGTGAAGGCTGGGGTCACCCGTCAGGTCGATGAATTCCGAGGGGCCTATTGCCGCAGGACGGAGGCGTTTCCCCGGCGCGTGGTCTTCGTCGGTACCACGAACGAGGCCGACTTCATCCGCGAGCGGACGAGTGGTGCAAGGCGCTTCCTCCCGGTGCTCTGCGGCATCGAGCGCACGGAGAAGTCCGTCTTCGACGAGGGCTTTCCTACCGCCATCCGGCAGGCATGGGCAGAGGCCCGCACGTGGATGAAGACGGGTGATCCCCGCTTCTCGACTGTCCTAACGCCTGAGATGGAGACAGAGGCGGCCGCACAGCGCGGACGCTTTGTCGAGGAGGACCCCTGCGTGCAGAAGGTCCTCGCGTATCTCCCCGGCAACACCGACCGTCCCATGTGCACGTTCGAGATCCTCGACAAGGCCCTCCATCTCGAAAAGACCAAGGCCAACTGCAAGATGGTCAGCCGCATCCTGTCATCGCAGTGCCCTGGATGGGTCCCGGGCAACAAGCGCCTCTGTCCCCCGTACGGCAAGCAGCGCTGCTGGGTGTACCGGGAGACGGATTAGGGCCGATGGAGGTGCCACAGCATTCCGTTGCGGCACCTCCCTCGCCGCCCCTCACCTGCAAAGTCTCTCGATGGTGCCAAAGGTGCCATTGGCCCAGAAACTCTTTCCTGCTCTTTGGCACCTTCGGCACCGCAACGTTTCGCCGCAGCTAGAAGCGTTACCAACGAAGAAGCTCAAATGAATCGCCGGTACCCATACGGCACCGGCAGAGAGGAAAACCATGATGGAACTTGTCAAGAAAATCAAATCGCATCTCGACGACCTCCTCGGGACCGTCCCCAAGCACAAGGACGACGCCGTCGGCTCCGTGCTCACCCATCTGCTGGAGTCCGACCCCGACCTGGGCTTCGCGCGCGCGGCGCGCCCTGTCGAACACCCGGGCTTCACGCGCATCGTCCGTGCCGGAATCGCCTACTACGCGAAGCCGGATTTCAAGATTCTGAACCCGTTCAAGGAAGGCGGGAACGGCGTCTACTTCGTCAAGGGCTGCAACGACGACCCGACCGGCATCTTCTTCACCGATGCCTACCGCGTCAACGATGCGGAATACGGCGACGCCATCGAGGCCTACCTCTTCGCCTACGGCATCCCCCGCGATGACCTCGCCATGGTGCCCGTCACCTTCTGGCCCAGGACCTACGAGCGCACGCCCGAGAACATCGCCGCCCTCCGCGCCGTCGGTGCGCCCCTCCCGAACGAGGGACTCTAAAATGGCCATCGGAAAAGACGGGTCGAAGGTCATGAGCCTCCGGCTCCCTGACAAGGCATATCGCCGCCTCCACGCCTACGGGGTTTCCAAGGATCTTAGCGACAGCGCAGCCGCCCGCGAGCTCATCGCCGCCGGACTCGCCTCCGACGGCCTGGCGCTCTACTCCACTGAGCTCGGAACCTATCTGCGCGGCGTCATGCAGCCGCTGCTCGAGCAGCTCGACCACATGCTCGACGAACGCAACGCCGAGCAGGAGGACCGCATCGCGCGCGTCGTGCACCGCGCGACCCGCGCCTCTATCGTCGCGGCCATCGCGGCGGTCGAGATCGAGAAGGGCACGTTCGAGGGCCTGGATGGCGTGAGCGCCTCGGACATCTACGCCGCTTACGACAAGCAGGCCGGCCTCATGCAGCGCGGCATGACGCTCTCGGAGGCGAGGGAGCGCCTTTCTGATGGCAAGTCGTAGCAGCCTCGTCGTGAACGCCCGCGTGCACCTCTCCGGGTCGCGCGGGCGTTCCGCCGTCATCACCAACAACGTCGAGTACGTCGCCACGCGCGAGGGGGCCGACAAGTCAGCCACCGTCGACGACCTCAGGCGCTACGAGCTCGCAGAGAGGATGGGGCTCGTCGGCTACTGCGCCGAGAGACCCGGGTCGACCGCGCTCTTCGACCAGAACGGGGCCGTCCAGCTCCGCACGGCCCGCAAGGAGCTCGAAAAGGCTGACGGCGCGATTGCTACCGTTGTGCTCAGTGTCCGCAGGGACGAGGCATGCGAGCTCGACCTCGCGTGCAAGGAGGACTGGCAGCGCTTCTGCCGCCGAAACCTCGCGCCGGCGCTTGCCGAGGCAATGGGCATCCCCGAGTCCAGCGTCCGTTGGGTAGCCGCCGAGCACGAGAACCACCCGAATTCCAAGCACGTGCACGTTATTGCGTGGTCGTCCGATGGCTCGTTCGATTCACTCATGGCCCGCAACAGGCTTGACCGGTCAAGGAACGCGCTCACCGACGCGGCCCTGGCCCCGGCGCTCGCGGCCGAGTATGAGGCCCGCGACCTCGCGAGGTCGCGGGCGGTCGACGCCGTCCGCCATATCCCCGCCGTCAAGATTGGCGTCACGCTACCTGCGGACGGCCGCATTTCCTACGCACGCCTCCGCCGCTGGCACCCAGATGTCGCCAAGGCCGTCGATGTCGCAATCGCGGAAGCAGGGTCGAGGCTTCCTGAAATCAAGGGGGCGAGCGCCGCCTACAGCAAGTCCGTGGAGCGCTGCGCCGACCTCAAGGGTCTCGAAGGCGTTGCGCGGGACCGCTACGTGAACGACGCCATGCGCGAGCTACGCGCGCGCCAGGGCAACGCCCTGCTGAGGGTCATCGCACCCGACCGGGCGACGGCCCCCGAAAGGGAACCGATAAGGTCCGCAAGGCCGGACGACGGGCCCGCGACGGAGCGCAAGCGAATGAAGCCGCTCGTCGGCGAGGTCCGCGCCTGCGTCGTCGGTAAAGACCTGGAGAGAGCACGTGAAGCCGTGCGCAAGCGCAGGCCTATCCCAGAGAGGTGCCTCCGATCATGCCCGTCCTACGCGCTTTCTATGGCAAAAGCCCCGGTTGCCGCGAGCAGAGCCATTACCAAAGCGCTCGCGTTCGCAACGGAGAACCCCAGAAGAAAGAAGGACCTGTCAGATGAGGTCGGCCAGAAAGCCGAGCGCGCGCTCGCAAGGGCGCTCGCAGCCGCTGTATCGGCCGCAATCAGGGGCGATGCGGCGGGCATCGTGCTCGACTCAGCGAAAACAATAGTGAAGGGAATGATTCTATGAGCAAGCAGAAGAGCTTCAACGTCGACGAGGGCGCGCATTTCAAGCGCTGTGTCGCCGCCGGCACGGCCGCTGGGACCGCGATCGCGCTCGCCCTGCTGCCGGCGGTATGGCGCTGGCTGAAAGCACGGGTCATCGGCATCGCCGCAACGCTCACAAGCTTCGGGACGGCCGCAGCGCCCGAACCCCCCGATACCATGTTCCAAAACCCGCTCGAAGCCCTGCCGGAGCTGATCCAGGACGATACTTTCCTCGTGGGATGCGCGGCAACCCTCACTGTCTCAATGGCTGCCGGCATCTGGAGCCACCTCGACTGGTCGCGCTGGCTCCACGACGGGACCTGGGTCGGTGGGCGCCGCGCGCCCGGCGCGCCCATCCACGGCGACGCGAGGCTCATCTCGGCGCACGGCGAGCTTAAGTGCCAGAGCGAGTCGTGGCAGGAGGGCGGCAAGCCCTCGGGCGGCACTTTGGTCGTGGGCGAGATCGGGAGGAGCGTCAGGCTCATCGACTCGGTCCACGCCTGCATCCTCGCCGAAAGCGGCGAGGGCAAGAGCCGCCGCGTCGCCATTTTGTCAGCCATGGCTAACTTTGAGCAAGGCCGTTCCCTCATCATCAACGACATCAAGGGCGAGCTCAGAGCCTTCCTTGAGCCTGCGTTCGAGAAGGCGGGCACTCACCGCATCGTCGACGTGATGTTCGACGCGCCCGCATCCTCGGTTCGGTTCGATCCGCTCGAGAGGGCAAAGGAGGCCTTTAGGGCGGAGGGGGCCGGCGGCTGCGCGCGAGAACTGCGCGAGCTCGCGCGCTGCATCGTGTCCGCGCCGTCGAAAGGCCAGCCGTTCTTCTACGACGGCGCTCGGAACCTCTTCGTCGGTATCTCCCTCGCCCTCATCGAGGACGCGTCCATCCCGGAAGACGAGAAGACCGTCATGTCCGTCGCGGCCGCAATCTCGCCGTCGGGCGATCAAGGTCCGCTTGACCGCATCGCCGCCCTGGCGGCGTTTTTGCCCGCCGGAGACCCCGCCCTCCCCTTCCTCGGCGGACTCAACGGTGAGCACGGAGGCGGGCCCGGCATCGTCTCGACTCTGAGCAACTGCCTCACCGAATACGTCGACGGCAACGTTGCCCGGATGCTTCACGACGACGAGTGCGGCCTCGGGGACATCGGCGAGGAGCCCACGGCGGTCTTCATCTCATCGTCCTCGGCAACGGGCAACTACAAGAGACTCGTCCAGACGTTCGTTTCCCAAGCGCTCTCGGCGCTGCGCTCCTGCGCTGCGGGCCATGCCGGGCGCTGCCCCGTCGAGACCGTCCTCCTCCTCGATGAGGCGGCATCCCTCGGCCGCAACGAGAGGATTGTCCAGGACCTGGGAGAGATGCGCTCGGAAGGCGTCCATGTTCTCTGGTTCTGTCAGTCGCTCCTCCCGCTCCAGTCCGTCTCCGGCTACAGCCGAGAAGAAGCCGAGACGATACTCGACCTCCTCAAGGACAAGGTCGTTCTCTCCTGCTCCAACCTCGACACTGCGCGCAAGCTCTCGGAGTCGATGGGCTCCTACACGGCGGTCGCTCAGTCCACGAGCCGAACGAGGGGAACGAACACCGGCTCGACGGGCACGAGCGAGGGACTCGTCCGCAGGCCGCTCATCACGCCCGACGAGCTCCAGCGTTGGACTGGCCGCGAGACGGGAGCCCTCGTGATCCACGACGGCGTACCTATGGCCTTCCCCAGCAGGGACGTCACCGAGACCTTCGTCGGGCCCATGCTCGGGATGACGTCCCCCGAGGCCGAACGAGCACTTATGGAGCAATCGACCGCTCGCCGCGAAATCAGGAACGAGACGGTACCGAAGGTTTGGCAGGGCCCGACCGACCCCGGCGGCGCGGCGACAGCGCCGACGAAGCCGAAAACGGTCGCAGGATACGTTCCCGAGGGCTTCTAGTCGCGTAATCGTCCATATCCAGCGGAGACGCCTCGATCAACTACACTTCCGCACCCACGTACTACACGCGGGTGCGGAAGTTTTTCGTTTTAGGTGCAGGCATCTACCTGCGCCTTCGAACTCGGCTCGCCGAGTTGCGCCGCTTGCCTCCGGCGAAACGTAGTGGAGCCTTATCCTGCACCGCCGCTTCGTGGCGGAAAACCGCGGTCAAAGACCCCATGACATTCGGATTGCGGTGAGGAAAGGGTGGGACTATGCGTACCCGGAAAACGCCGTTGGAATCCAGCCGCCAGGTCACTCCGAGAACAGATCGGAATCGAAAAACCCTCTCAGGGAAACGCCGAGACCGCTTGCTATGCGCTCGATATTCTCGATTGAGACGTTGCGCTTACCGGTCTCGACTTCGGCGAAGTAGGTACGAGACATCTCGATGGAGTATGCGAATGCCTCTTGACTCATGCCGAGCTCGCCCCTCAGTTCCTTTATACGAAGCCCCACGCGCATCCTTGGGTCAAGCTCAGTCATCGGCACCTCCTATCCGCCGGTGTCAATGATTCAGGCCAACCCTATATAAGTCACACCTATATAAGTGACAATTTGAAATACAATGCAGATAATGGGGTATTGCAATCAGAAAGGAACCATGATGGATACGGAGATTCCGAAGAAGACGGGCGATATGGTCTCCGGGAATGCAGAGGAGAAGGAGAACGCCAAGAAACCGCTTATGCTCTTCGGACGCGAGTTCTCCCGCAAGCAGGTCTGCGCGGCTGGTGCCGGGCTTGTCTGTGCCGCGCTCCTCATCGGTGGCGGCAGCTATGCGCTTGCACATGCCGGACGGGGAGTAGGGTCGAACACTCCGGCGGTGTCCCAGAAGGCGGACGATGAGAAGCAGGACATGGCACTCTCCCTTGAGGTGAAGGCCGAGGGATGGGATGCCGATACATCCACGCCCGTCATCGCGCATATCGAGGGCGCGGACGGCGAGGTGGACTTCTACACCGCCATCGCCGCCAACAAAAAGGTGAGCGTAACGGTCGGCGAGACCGGTACCTACAATGTCTCGCTCATCCCGCCGGTGAACGCCGACGGCTCCACCTACAAGGCCGCGTCCAGTGAGATCGCTGCCGTGAAGACCGATGGGAAGGCGGGCGGTACCGTCATCGCGCTTGAGAAGGTAGATGCGGACAAGGTGACGGAGGATGAACTGACAGCCATCGCCAAGGATGTCGCGGAAGCCGTGAAGAAGGGCGATTCTACCCTGACCGGAGAGCGCGGCGTGAGGGTGGTCAACATCTTCCAGACCAATATCGGCAGCAATCCGAACGCCGATACCGATGCCGTCGAGAAGGAGACCGGGAAGGCCGAGGAGACCGCCAAGGAGGAAAAGTCCGATGCGAAGACACCGGAGACCACCGGCGGCAAGGGGGATGATGGGAAGATCGACAGCAAGCCGAGCGGAGGTAGCGGAAACCCCGGCTCCGGTTCCAGTTCGGGCGGCTCATCAAAGAAGGATGACACCACGGCGCATGTTCATAAGTATGATATCTACCATCCGGCGGTGACTCATACGGAGACCGTGCATCATCCGGCGGTGACTCATACGGAGACCGTGCATCATCCGGCAGCGACCCATACGGAAGAGCGCTCAATTTGCAACGGCTGCGGAGCAGATATCACGGGCAATGAACAAGCTCATGCGTATAATGCACTTATGGCAGGCAATAAAGCATGTGGAGCATATCATACGGTATACAATACCGTAACAGATTCCGCAGCATGGGATGAAACGGTCACCGTGACGGATTCCAAGGCGTGGGATGAAACGGTCACCGTGACGGATTCGCCTGCTTACTACACCTGCTCCTGCGGTGCGAAAAAGTAGCAGGCACAGATTCCTTCCCTGCAAGGGAGATGGGAAGCACATGAAGAATGACAGCAATATGTTTAACGACAACAGCATCGAGACTGAGGGTGCCCCGGCGGACAAGACCGCCGAAATCCCGAAGGTCGTGGATTCAACGGAGGAGGAG
>OKRV01000020.1_pt1 | contig 86736 bp, 90 predicted proteins | sample 1601201 | NCBI WGS metagenome assembly OKRV01 (sample SAMEA3541540, study PRJEB24748) | human gut metagenome | biome: human gut; feature: human-associated habitat; material: faeces | place: China | collected 2012 | reverse complement strand
AAAGAATTGCTGGTTTACTTTAACTATATTCTGTTCAATTTTCAAAGACCATTTATTCTGTCGCACCGAAGCGACTTCTTTATCTTATCATCACCCTTTTATCTTGTCAACAACTTTTTTAAAAAAGTTTTTTGACTTTTCATCAAGCGATGAATTTGTATCACCTCAAATGAACTTAATTAAATATTTCATTAATTTGTGTTGCTCATTTGTCATCAGCGACGTGTTTTATCTTAACATTAACTTCACTTTTAATTTTATCATTTTATTCATTTATATCAAATTATTCTTAATTTACTCTATTTTTATATTTTATTCTCACTTTTTCTATTAATGACACGCTAGGATTAGAGTATATAGAATTTATATATTTACTTAATACTTTACAAAAAATAAGTGATAAATTATAACTTACTATAAATAGTATTTACAATTTATCACTTATTATTTATGTTTATTATTTAATGTTATTTATGAATTTTTTATTCTTCTGTTTCTTCTTTTTGCGATTCTTCTACTAATCTATCTAAACTAGTATCTTTATTTGCTTCAACAACTTCATTATCTGCACATGCTTCTAAAGATAATTGCTCATCTTTTTCTTCATCTCCAGTTTTAGCAATTTTAGCAATAGCAACAACTTTTTCTTCTTCTGATGTTCTCATTAATCTAACACCCATTGCAGATCTGCTAGTTACTGATATATCAGATACATTTATTCTAATTGCTATGCCACTTGTATTTATAAGCATTAATTCATCATCATTCTTACAAACTATAGCACCTACAACTTTACCAGTCTTTTCACTAATTTTATAAGTAATAAGACCTACTCCACCTCTATTTTGTCTCTTATATTCACTTACTGGAGTTCTCTTACCATATCCATTTTCACTAATTACTAATAATTCTTCATCATCAACTGCTATATCCATACAAACAGCAATATCATTTTCTCTAAGATTCATAGACTTAACACCTGATGCTGTTCTTCCCATTGGTCTTACATCTTGTTCATTAAACTTAATTGCATTACCCTCTTGAGAAACTATTATAATATCAGCATCTCCTCTAGTAACCTTAACCTTAAGAAGTTCATCTCCTTCTCTTAAGTTAATAGCTATTAGTCCACTCTTTCTTAAATTCTTAAATTCTGATAATGGAGTTTTCTTAACTAATCCATGTTTAGTTGCCATAAATAAATATCCATCATGAATATTATCTCTAACAGTTAACACAGTTTCTATTTTTTCATCTTGTTCTATTTGAATAAGATTTATGATATTAGTTCCCTTTGCAGTTCTTCCTGCATCAGGAATTTCATATGCCCTCTTCTTATATACTCTACCTCTATTAGTAAAGAATAACACATCTGAATGGGTAGAAGTTACTAAAACATGTTCTACAAAATCATCTTCTTTTGTAGTCATTGCTTGAATACCTCTGCCCCCTCTTCTTTGAGCAGAATATGTATCAGCTGATATTCTCTTAATATATCCTGAATTAGTTAATGTAATAACTGTTTCTTCCTCTTGAATTAAATCTTCTATATCAATGTCATTAACAACTTTTTCTATTTGAGTTTTTCTTTCATCGTTATATTTAGCCTTTATTTCAAGTAATTCATCTTTTATTACACCTAATAACTTTTCTTCACTTGCAAGAATTGAGTTTAAGTAATCAATAAGTTTCATTAATTCTGAGTATTCTTCTTCAATCTTATCTCTTTCTAAACCAGTTAATCTTCTTAATCTCATTTCTAAGATAGCAACTGCTTGCTTTTCAGATAATCCAAATCTCTCAATTAATGTATTTTTAGCTATTTCACTAGTCTTTGAACCTCTTATTATGCTTATTACTTCATCAATATTATCTAATGCTATTCTTAAACCTTCAAGAATATGAGCTCTTGCTTGTGCCTTTTCTAATTCAAATATTGTTCTTCTAGTTACAACTTCTTTTTGGAAGTTAATATAATTATTTAATATTTCCTTTAAGCTTAAAACTTGAGGTTGATTGTTAACTAATGCTAGCATTATAATCCCAAAAGTATCTTGCATTTTTGTATGCTTAAATAATAGATTTAAAACTACATTTGGATTTGCATCCTTCTTTAATTCTATTACTATTCTCATACCTTCTCTATCTGATTCATCTCTTAAGTCAGATATTCCAACAATCCTTTTATCTTTTACTAAATCTGCAATACTTTCAATAAGCTTAGCCTTATTAACTTGATATGGAATTTCAGTAACTACTATTCTATGTCTTCCATTTTCCTCTTCTATTTCAGTTTTAGATCTTACTACAATTTTACCTTTTCCAGTTTCATATGCAGCTCTTATTCCTGATTTACCCATTATTATTCCACCGGTAGGGAAATCAGGTCCCTTTATACATGTCATAATATCTAATCCTGTAGCTTCTGGATTATCTATTAACATTATAGTTCCATCTATAACTTCTCCTAAGTTATGAGGAGGTATATTAGTTGCCATACCTACAGCAATACCAGATGATCCATTTACTAAAAGATTTGGATATCTTGATGGTAATACTACCGGTTCTTGTTCTTCACCATCAAAGTTTGGCATAAAATCAACAGTATTTTTGTTTATATCTCTAAGCATTTCTACTGATATTTTATTCATTCTTGCTTCTGTATATCTCATTGCGGCTGCACTGTCACCATCAACAGACCCAAAGTTACCATGGCCATCAACAAGCATATATCTCATTGAGAAATCTTGAGCCATTCTTACTAAAGCATCATAGACCGATGTATCTCCATGTGGATGATACTTACCTAAAACTTCACCAACTATTCTGGCACATTTTCTGTAACCCTTATTAGGTTCTAAACCTAATTCTTGCATTGCATAAAGAATTCTTCTATGAACAGGCTTAAGACCATCTCTTACATCTGGAAGAGCACGCCCAACTATTACGCTCATGGCATAATCAATGTAGCATTGTTTCATTTCTTTATTTATATCTACATGTATAAATTTTCCCTCATTTAAGTTCATGTACTCACCTCAACTAATACTAACTTCTTAGTACTAAATATCTAAATTGCTTATTTTACCAGCATTCTTTTGAATAAATTCTCTTCTTGGTTCAACCTTGTCTCCCATTAATATAGTGAATATTTCATCTGCAACAATTGCGTCACTTACAGTTGCTTTCTTTAAGATTCTATGTTCAGGATCCATAGTTGTTTCCCATAACTGACTTGCATTCATTTCTCCAAGACCCTTATATCTTTGAATGCTTATAGTATTATCCTTACCACCGAATTCCTCTAAAAGATTAGCAAGCTCTTCTTCAGTATATGCATACCCTTCTTTTTTACCCTTGCTTACTTTGTATAATGGTGGTTGAGCTATATATACATGACCTCCATCTATAAGTGGTCTCATATATCTATAGAAGAACGTTAATAGTAAAGTTCTAATATGAGCTCCATCAACGTCGGCATCGGTCATGATTATTATTCTGTCATATCTTAACTTTTCTTCATCAAAATCTTTTCCAATACCTGCTCCAAAAGCAGTAATCATAGATCTTATAGTTTCAGAATTAAGTATTCTATCTAACCTTTGCTTTTCAACATTTAATATCTTACCTCTTAACGGTAAAATTGCTTGGAACTTTCTATTTCTTCCTTGCTTTGCTGAACCACCGGCTGAATCCCCTTCGACTATATAAATTTCACATTCCTTAGGATCCTTAGATGAACAATCAGCTAACTTTCCTGGAAGTGTAGATCTTTCAAGTACTGATTTTCTAGTAAGCTCTCTTGCTTTTCTTGCTGCATCTCTAGCTCTTGCTGCCATTAATGCTTTATCAATTATAATTTTACCTACTGCAGGATTTTCTTCTAAGAAAATACTTACCCCTTCAGCAACTATAGAATCAACAACACCTCTAACTTCTGAATTTCCTAACTTAGTTTTAGTTTGACCTTCAAATTGAGGTTCTGATATTTTAACAGAAACAACTGCTGTAAGCCCTTCTCTAGCGTCATCTCCAGATAGGTTTTTATCACTATCTTTAATGTGTCCAAATCTCTTAGCATAATCATTTATTGCTCTTGTTAATGCACTCTTAAATCCTGCTAAGTGAGTTCCACCTTCAATAGTATCTATATTATTTGCAAAAGAATATAAGCTTTCATTATATCCATCATTATATTGAAGTGCAATTTCAGCAATTATGCCATCTTTTTCGCCTTCAACATAAATAGGTGATTCATGTAAAACTTCTTTGTTTCTGTTTAAGTAAGAAACAAATTCCTTTATACCACCTTCATAATGATATTTTTCAACTCTTTCTTCTTCTTCTCTTTTATCTATTAATGTAATTGCAATTCCCTTGTTAAGGAAAGCTAATTCTCTTAATCTGCTTGCAAGTACTTCAAAATCAAATATAGTATCTTCGAAAATTTCAGGGTCTGGCTTAAACATAACTTTTGTTCCGTGTCCATCTGAATCACCTATTTTAGTTAAATCACATAAAATATTCCCTCTTGAATATTTTTGTTGCCATACATGCCCTTCTCTTGTAACCGTAACTTCACAATATTCAGATAATGCATTAACAACTGAAGCACCAACACCATGAAGACCACCAGATACTTTGTATCCGCCACCTCCAAATTTTCCTCCAGCATGTAATACAGTCATTATAACTTCAACTGTAGATTTTCCCATCTTAGGATGAATTCCAACAGGCATACCTCTACCGTCATCAATTACAGTAATTGAGTTATCTTCATTTATTGAAACTTCTATATTTTTACAGAATCCAGCTAATGCTTCATCTATACTATTATCCACGATTTCATATACTAAATGATGAAGTCCTCTAGAACTTGTGCTACCTATGTACATTCCTGGTCTTTTTCTTACTGCTTCTAAGCCCTCTAAAACCTGAATCTGACTTTCATCATAACTTTGCTTATTCTCTTCCAACATAAACTCCTCCTTATATTTTTGATTTTTTAACTATGAAGGCTAAATATTGGACTTATGGATTATAATCAATATTTGTTCTCTTAGTTAAAGTAGATGACGAAATAGGTGATAAATACACCTTACTCATTTTATTAACTTCTGCTATAACAAATGATTTTGGACTTTCCTTTGAAATTCTTTCAACAAATCCATCTTCTTCAGCCATTCTTAAAAATGATATTGTATCTGAACTATACATTGATGTTTGTAAATCAAATATACCAATTACATCCTTTATTGGTACTACTACGTTTTCCCCTAAATGTAAAAACATAAGAACTCCTCCTTTAGTTAAGAATTTCCCCATCCTTAACTTTAAAAACTTTAGATTTATCATCCAAATACTCATATAAATCTTCAATTCCAGTACATGTAATAATTGTTTGGATATCTCCTATTGTACTTAATATATATCTTTTTCTACTAAAGTCTAATTCAGAAAGTACATCATCTAAAAGCAAGACTGGATGTTCTCCAGTAAGCTCCTTAATAATTTTTAAAGATGCAAACTTAATAGTCAATACTGCTGTTCTTTGCTGTCCTTGAGATCCATAGCTTTTAGTATCAATATCGTTAATTAAAACTACAAAATCATCTCTATGAGGCCCTATAGAGGTAATTCCTCTTTCGCAATCCCTAGCTCTATTTTTTTCTAATAGTGAATAAAAACTCTCTTTTATGTTTTCTAAATCCTTAATAGTACTAGTATACTTAAATTCTATCTTTTCTTTTCCAGAAGTTATATCTGAATGTATTTTTTCTGAATACTTATTTAATTTTTTAATATATTCTAATCTATCTATTATTATATTATATCCAAATTCAGCCAATTGCATATCATATACATCTAAAATATCTTTACTTATATTTTTATTTCTTAATATGCTATTTCGCTCATTTAAAACTTTATTATATTGGACAAGATTATAATAATATTTAGGATTTAACTGACATAATTCCATATCGATGAATTTTCTTCTTACACCAGGAGAATCTTTAATTATTTTTAAATCTTCTGGAGAAAACATCACAACATTAAAATTTCCAAATAACTCTCCTATTTTTTTAATTTTAATTTTGTTAATTTGTATTGCTTTTTTTCCGTCCTTAAGAATGCTTATATCTATTCTCTTATCTAATCTTTCTCTTCCAACAGAGACACTTAAAAGTGCATTATCAGCATTCCAATTAATAAGTTCTCTATCTTTTGAAGTTCTATGAGATCTTGCAAAAGCACAATAGTATATGCCCTCTAATATATTAGTTTTTCCTTGAGCATTATCACCCATAAAAACATTAACATGTGGACCTAAGCTTATATCCAATACATTATAATTTCTGTAATTAAGCATTTGCAATCTTTTAATAAACATCTTAAACACCTTTAATTATAACATATTAAACTTAATAAGGTTAAGCAGTCTGGGAAAAATAGTCTTTAAACTACTTCGTAACTTTCCCCATTAAATTCAACTATGTCACCTTTATATAATTTTTTCCCTCTTTGTGTGCAAATTTCACCATTAACTTTTATAAGTTCATCTAAAATTAACATTTTAGCTTCTGAACCCATTGATACTGCACCCAAAAATTTTAAAAATGAATCTAATTTAATAAATTCTGTTGTAATTTCTATTTTATTCATAACGCTTCTTGTATATTTATTCAAATTTTATACAAGCCCCTCCTATCTTACTAGTCTTACTGGTAAAACTAAATATTTGGCATTATTACTATTTTTTCCTTTTATCACACACGGACTAACACTTGAAGTTAATTCAATAACTATTTCTTCTTCTTCCATGCTTTTTAATACGTCTAATAAATACCTTGAATTAAATGCAATTTGAATCCCTTCTCCTTGCAGATTTATATTAACCTCTTCTCTTACTTTTCCCAATTGAGAATTAGAAGTTATAACTAAAATATCTTCTTGAACATCTAATCTAACTAAATTACTATTTCCTTCTTTTGCCATAAGCGATGCTCTTTCAATACCTTGTTGAAGTTCTTGTCTTTTAACATTTACTAATAACTTATATTCCTGAGGTAAAAGTGAAATATAATTAACAAATTTACCATCTAATAATCTAGATATTATTTTAGTGTTGTTAATATTAAATAATATATGATTATTTGTGAATGTAATTTTTATTATATCTCCATTATCTTCTAATATTTTTGAAACTTCATTTAAAGTTTTTCCTGGAATAACTACTTCAATGTTGTCATAGGCATCTAGTAATTCACTTCTAACAGCTAATCTATAGCCATCTAATGCAACTAAATTTAATTCTTTATCTTTAACTTCAAAAAGAATACCTTGTAATATTGGTCTTGCTTCATCTTGAGCTATTGCAAAAGATGTGCCTTTTATCATATTTTTTAATAAATTTTGAGGAACTTCTACACTAAGTTCTTCGTTTATGCTTGGTAAAGATGGATAATCAGCAGCGTTCATAAAAACGACATTAAAAACTGACTTTTCACAACTAATTTGGACTAAATCATTTTCTGATATTTCTATTTTTACATCTGAATTTGGCAATTTTCTTATTATTTCGGAAAAAATCTTTGAATCAATTACAATACTGCCTTCTTTTAAAACTTCTGCTTCTACTTTTGTTTTTATACTAACATCCATATCTGAACCAATTAAAGTTAAACCTTCTTTAGTTGCTTGAATGTAAATACCTTCTAATACAGGCATTGTAGTTTTTCCTGTTATTGCTTTTGTTACAATAGAAATTCCATCTTGTAATTTTTGCTTTGAGCATATTATGTTCATAATCTTACCTCCTAAGTTATACACAGTTATGCACATGGAATTATGCACTATAAATAGATAATATATATATAATAAATATAATAGTAGTAGTAATAGGGCTTGTGGATATGTGGATAACTTTCCACAAGCCTGATTTTATAACAAATTTCGTGTAAAAAATACTGTGGATAAGTTGTTGATAAAATCGCAGACTTATCCACAGTATCCACAGCCAAAGACGAAAAAATAAGTTATCCACAAACTATTCACTAGTTATTATGTACAGTTGTTGATTATTTGTTGATTATTTTTGAGTTAGTTTTTTTGTTATATCATTTATTGTGTGTTCTAAGCTTTCGTCTTTATTTAGGCTTTCTGATATTTTTTCATAAGCGTGAATTACAGTAGTATGATCACGACCACCAAATTCCTCACCAATTTTAGGTAGTGACATATCTGTAAGCTTTCTGCTTAAATACATAGCTATCTGTCTAGGATATGCTACATTTCTTGTTCTTCTCTGTGATTTCAAGTCCTCAACTCTTAAATTAAAGTAAGTGGCTACAACGTCCTGAATAAGATCTATAGTTATGCTTTTGTTTTGTTTATTTGAAATTATATCTTTTAAAGCTTCTGTTGCTAAATCTACAGTAACTTCACGATTCGTTAAAGATGAATAAGCTATTATTCTAATTAAAGCACCTTCAAGCTCTCTAATATTAGATTTTATTTTTGTTGCTATATATACCATAACTTCATTAGGTACATTTAATTTTTCTACATCGGCTTTTTTCTTTAAAATAGCCATTCTAGTTTCAAAATCTGGTGCTTGAATATCAGCAATAAGGCCCCATTCAAATCTTGAACGTAATCTATCCTCTAAAGTTGGAATTTCTTTAGGGGGTCTATCAGAAGATAAAATTATTTGTTTATTTGCTTCATGTAAAGTGTTAAATGTATGGAAAAATTCCTCTTGAGTTCTTTCTTTACCGGCAATAAATTGAATATCATCTATTAATAAGACATCTACACTTCTATATTTAGTTCTAAATTCTTCGTTTTTATCATCTTTTATTGCATTTATAAGTTCATTAGTAAATTTTTCTGACGAAACATAAACAACTTTTGCATTTGGATTATTTTGAAGAATATAATGTCCAATTGCATGCATTAAATGTGTTTTTCCTAGTCCCACTCCTCCATAAATGAAAAGAGGATTATAAGCTTTAGCTGGAGATTCAGCAACAGCAAGAGAAGCTGCATGGGCAAATCTATTGCTATTACCAATTACAAATGAATCAAAAGTATATTTTGGATTTAACGTACTCGACATTTCGTCATTTACAGTAACTGAAATTCCATCTTTTTTACTAGTATTTTTATTTTCTTCATTTTTTTCTTCTACTTCTTGTAGTTCAGAAGCAATTACAAACTCTAATTCATAGGTTTTCGAGCATGCAGCTTCAATTGAATTTATAACTAAATCTTTATACCTTTTTTCCAATATATCTTGAGTGAAGGAATTAGGAACACTGATGATTATAGTATTTGATGATATGGATATTGGCTCACAACTTTTAATCCAAGTATTAAAGCTAACTTCAGTTAACTCGCCTTTTATTATATTTAGGGTTTTTTCCCATAATTCTTTAAGCTCAGTTTCCATTTAAGCTATCCTCCAAAAAAAGAAATTTTAAAAAGTTATTAACAGGTTATCAACAAAGTTATTAACAGAGACAAGCTGATGTTGATAAAGTGGATAAAGTTAATAACATATTCACAGGTAGATGTAGATAACTTAATTACATTATAGTTATCCACAGTTTTAAATTTTATAAACATAGATATTATTGACAGCGAATAAATGCCCTATTTTTGATAATAATAACTACATAAATATATAGTTATTAAGAAATATTGAACAAGTTATACACAGATTAATCCACAAATGTGGATAAGTTAAGTTATTCACATATTTATTCACATGTATATTTAATAATAGCATAAAAGTTCATAAATTATCAATAAGTTATCCACAATTTTTAAACTGTGAATAAAATTATCAACAGTTTTGTACAAGTTAATTCATATTGACAGTAAAAAGGGAAATATATATAATGATAAGGTAACTTTAAATTGAGAAATATAGTTTTTACTATAAATAAATCACTCAAAGGGGGTGTATTTCGAATGTTCATGACATACCAACCAAAAAAGAGACAAAGAAAAAAAGAACATGGTTTTAGAAAAAGAATGAGCACTGCTTCAGGAAGAACTGTTCTTAAGAGAAGAAGACAAAAAGGTAGAAAAAAATTAACAGCATAAGGGCCGCACTTTGTGGCCTTTTTTCTGCAAGTGCAGGAATTTTAAGGAGAGTTTATTAAAACTTATGATATATAAATTAAGAAAAAACCAAGAATTTAGGATTGTTTATAGAAGAGGAAAGTCTTATGCAAACAAGTTATTAGTTTTATATGTTTTTAATAATAAGAAAAATATTACTGAAGAAAATGAATTATATAATAAATTAGGTATTTCTGTAAGTAAAAAAGTTGGAAATAGTGTAGTTAGAAGTAGAAGTAAAAGACTTATATATGAAAGCTATAGGTTAAATGTTAATGACATTAAGCCTGGATATGATTTTGTTTTCGTAGCTAGAAGTGCTATAAATGAAAAAAAATATAGCGATGTAGAAGCAGCTATGATAAACTTATTGAAAAAGGCAGGAATATATTTGAAATGAAAAATTTGCTTTTAAAGTTTATAAAGCTATATCAAAAATATTATTCTCCTATGAGGCCTAGAAGATGTATATTTGTTCCTACATGCTCACAGTATGCAGTAGAAGCAATTACTAAATATGGTGTACTTAAAGGAGGATTTTTATCTATAATGAGAATTTTAAGGTGTAATCCTTTTAATAAAAATGGAGGATATGACCCTGTAAAATAAGGAGGCTATTAAAATGTGGAGTGCAATTGTAAATGTAATGACGAAAATGTTCGATGCTTTACATAGTTTAATTGTATCATTAGGGGTATCAGAGAATGCAGAAGGAGTTTCCTATGTATTAGCAATAGTTTTATTTACAGCAATAATAAGATTATTAATATTACCTCTTAATATCAAGGCAACAAAATCAAATGCAAAAATGCAAGAAATTCAACCAGAAATGCAAAAACTTCAAAAGAAGTATGCAAATGATCCTCAGAAGTTACAATTAGAAACTTCTAAATTAATGAAGGAAAATAATGTTAGTATGTTTGGTGGATGTTTACCATCATTATTACCATTACCTATATTATTTGCTTTATATGGAGTATTTAGAAATATACAAGCAACACCAGGAGCAGATACATCATTCTTATTTATTCCAGATATATTTGCTTATCCAAAAGGAATAGGATTTGTTTCTATAATTCTTGCTATATTAGCAGCGTTAAGTACGTATATTCCATCTCTATTATTAAGTAAATCAATGCCACAACAAGAAGGTGGTATGAATATGAGTACTATGAATATAGTGATGTCAGGTATGATGGGATTCATGGCTCTTCAATTTCAACCAATATTAATACTTTATTGGATCACTGGAGGAATAATTCAATTAATTCAAACATATTTCTTAAATTATCGTCCAGCTATGCAAAAGAAAAAAGTTAAAGAAGAGCAAGAAGCACAAGCTAAAATTCAAAAGGCTAAAAAAGCTACACCAAAAACTAAAAAGAGATAACTATCAATTTTATAGGTGGTGAAAAGGGTATGAAGACAATTGAAATGACTGGTAAAACAGTTGATGAGGCTTTAAAAAATGCATTAAATGAATTGAAGCTTACAAAGGAAGAAGTCGACATTGAGATAATTGATGGGGGTAGTAAGGGAATATTCAATTTAATAGGTAATAAACCTGCAAGAATTAAAATAACTAAAAAGAAAAGTGCCATAGATGAAGTTGAAAAGTTTTTAACAGATGTATTAAAATCTATGGATATAAAAGCTGAAATTAATATTAAAGAAGAAAATGATATTATAAATGTTAATTTAAGTGGTGAAAAAATGGGATTAATAATAGGTTATAGGGGGGAAACCTTAGATTCACTTCAATATTTATTATCTTTAGTAGTAAACAAAAATCATAACAATATTTATAAGAAAGTTGTGTTAGATGTTGAAAACTATAGAAAAAGGAGAGAAGAAACCTTAATAAAAGTTGCTCAAAAGGTTGCTTATAAGGTAAGAAAATCTAAAAGACCATATAAATTAGAACCTATGAATCCATATGAAAGAAGAATTATTCATTCTACATTGCAAGAATTTAATGATATTATAACTTACAGTGAAGGTGAAGAACCTTTTAGAAGAGTAATAATAAGTTTAAAAAAATAATAAGAGAAGACCAATTTTGGTCTTCTCTTATTATTTTTTATAATTTTGACTTATATAAAATAGTTATGTAAAATGAATAATAGCGAAAATAGGGCATAATAATTAAAAAAACGGAAAATCCGGAGGACTAATAAATGAAAGAATTTGATACAATATGTGCCATAGCTACTGCTTTAGGTGAAGGTGGTATTGCAATTATTAGAATATCAGGAGATAAAGCATTAGATATAGCATCAAAGATATTTAAACCTAAAAGCAATGATGATATTAAAAATATGAAATCTTATACTATGAAGTATGGACATATTTATGATGTAGAAACTAATGAACTTATTGATGAAGTAATTATTAGTTTTATGAAGGGGCCTAAAAGTTTTACAGCAGAAGATACAATAGAAATTAATTGCCATGGTGGAGTTGTTTCAACTAATAAAGTTTTAGAAACAGTAATAAAAGCTGGGGCAAGACTAGCTGAACCAGGAGAATTTACAAAAAGGGCTTTTTTAAATGGTAGAATTGATTTATCTCAAGCTGAAGCTGTTATGGATATAATAACGGCTAAAACTGATTTAGCAATGAAATCAGCATTAATGCAAAGTAATGGATATTTATCAAGAGAAATTAATAAGTTAAGAGAATATATGCTTAACATATTAGCATTAGTTGAATTTGCAGTAGATTTTACTGAAGATGATGAAGAAATAGACCCAAGTATTCCATTAAAAGTTGCCGAAAGCTTAGAAAAATCTATAAATGAAATGAATTCACTTCTTAAAAGTGCAGATGAAGGAAAATTAATTAGAGAAGGATTAAGTTTAGCAATTGTAGGTAAGCCTAATGTAGGAAAATCATCTTTATTAAATGCATTGTTAAGACAAAAAAGAGCAATAGTAACTGATATTGCAGGAACAACAAGAGATATAATTGAAGAGTACATAAATTTAGATGGAATTCCAGTTAAAATAATAGATACAGCAGGAATTAGAGAAACTGAAGATATTGTAGAAAAAATTGGAGTTGAAAGATCAAGAGAAAAGATTCAAGAAGCTGATTTAGTATTATTAGTTTTAGATTCATCAAGAGAATTAGATGATGAAGATAAAGAAATTATTGATTCTGTTGGCGATAAAAAATGTGTAGTTATATTAAATAAGATAGATTTAGAATCAAAAATAGATGAAAACATAATAAGTAATTTTGATAACATAATAAAAATATCAGCTAAAGAAGAAATTGGATTAGGAGATTTAAAAAATACTATAAAAGATTTATTCTTTAGTGGAAAAATTGATACAGAAAGTCTAATTATATCTAATTCAAGACATAAGCAAGCTTTATTTAGAGCATTAGAAAATGCTGAAATGGCATTAAGTAAAGTAAGAATGAATGAATATTTAGATTTAATATCTATTTTTGTAACTTCAGCATTACGAGCTTTAAATGAAATTACTGGTGATGAATTAGAAGAGGACTTAGTAAATAAGATATTTGGAGATTTCTGTGTCGGAAAGTAGGAGTGAAAAAATGAGATATAATGCAGGAGAATACGACGTAGTTGTAGTTGGTGCAGGTCATGCTGGTTGTGAAGCAGGGTTAGCAACAGCAAGAATGGGGTTAAAAACATTAGTATGTACAATAAACCTAGATGCAATTGGATTAATGCCATGTAATCCTAACATAGGAGGAACAGCTAAGGGGCACTTAGTAAGAGAAGTTGATGCACTTGGTGGTGAAATGGGAATTAATATAGATGAAACATTTATTCAATCAAGAATGCTTAATACATCAAAGGGGCCAGCAGTACATTCATTAAGAGCACAAGCTGATAGAAAAAAATATCAAAATAGAATGAAGAATATTTTAGAAAGTGAAGAAAACCTTGAGGTAAGACAGCTTGAAGTTATTGATGTTGAAGTTAAGGATGGAAAAGTTGTTGGTGTTTTAACTAAAAATGGAGCATTCTTCAATTGTAAGTCAGTTATCTTAACAACAGGTACATATTTAAGAGCAAAAGTAATAATTGGAGATGTAATTTATAATAGTGGTCCAAATGGTTTAGCACCAGCTAATGAATTAACTCAACACTTAATGGATCTTGGAATAGAAATGAGAAGATTTAAAACTGGTACGCCAGCAAGAATCAATAGAAAATCAGTAGATTTTTCAAAAATGATAGAACAACCTGGTGATGAAAAAATAGTACCATTTTCATTTATGAATGATAAGTTAGAAAGAGAGCAAGTTTCATGTTGGTTAACTTATACTAATGAAGAAACACATAATATTATAAAAGAAAATCTAGGAAGATCACCATTATATAATGGAAGTATTGAAGGGGTAGGTCCTAGATATTGTCCATCTATAGAAGATAAGGTTATGAAATTCCCAGATAAGAATAGACATCAAATATTTATTGAACCAGAAGGTGAAGATACCTTAGAAATGTATGTTGGTGGAATGTCATCATCATTACCAGAAGATGTTCAAATTAAGATGTATAGAACATTAGAAGGACTTGAAAATGTAGAATTTTTAAGAACTGCTTATGCAATTGAATATGATTCAATTAATCCAATGCAATTAAAACCAACATTAGAGTTTAAAACTATAGAAGGCTTATATGGAGCTGGTCAGTTAAATGGAAGTTCTGGATATGAAGAAGCTGCTGCACAAGGATTAGTTGCAGGAATTAATGCAGCATTAAAAATTAAAGGTGAAGAGCCAATGATATTAACTCGTTCTGATGCATATATTGGAGTTTTAATTGATGATTTAGTTACAAAGGGAACAAATGAACCTTATAGAATGATGACATCTAGAGCTGAATATAGATTGTTATTAAGACAAGATAATGCAGACTTTAGATTAACTGAAATAGGAAGAAGAGTTGGGTTAGTTACAGATGCAAGATACAATAGATTCTTAACTAGAAAAGCTAATATAGAAAATGAAGTTGAGAGATTAAAGAACTTACAAATAACTAATAAAAAAGAAAATAATGAATTTTTAGTTAGTCTTAATTCAACAGAATTAAAGAAGCCTATAAGTATGTATGAATTAGTTAAGAGACCTGAATTGGATTATTTTATGTTAGCACCTTTAGATTTAGAAAGGCCTAATTATACAGATGATATTGGAGAGCAAGTAAATATTATAGCAAAGTATGAAGGATATATAGCCAGCCAATTAGATCAAGTAAAGCAATTCAAAAAATTTGAAAAAAAATTATTGCCTGAAAATATAGATTATAATGATGTAAAAGGATTAAGAGTTGAAGCAATTCAAAAATTAAGTGCAATAAGACCTGTTAGTATAGGTCAGGCTTCAAGAATATCAGGAGTTTCACCAGCTGATATATCTGTATTACTTATTTATTTAGAACATCAATATAAGAAGAAGAATCAGGAGGGATAACATGAAATTTTTTGATTTAATGAAAAGAGCTGCAAATGAAGCAGGTTTAGAATTAACAGAATTACAATATGAGCAATTTATAAAATATATGAGACTTCTTCAAGAGTGGAATGAAAAAATTAATTTAACAGCTATTACAGATGATGAGGAAGTTATAAAAAAGCATTTTATAGATTGTATTAAGGCTTTTAAATCAGATGCTATAAAAAATGCTAAAACAATAATAGATGTTGGAACTGGAGCTGGTTTCCCAGGATTACCAATAGCAATAATGAATCCTAATGTTAAGGTAACCCTTTTAGATTCATTAAATAAGAGAATTAATTATTTAAATACAGTTGTAAGAGAACTTGGATTGAAGAATGTTACAACTATTCATTCAAGAGCAGAAGATGGAGCAAGAAAACCAGAATTAAGAGAAAAATTTGATGTTGCAACATCAAGAGCTGTAGCTAATATGGCAGTTTTATCTGAATATTGTATGCCATATGTAAAGAAAGATGGATATTTTGTAGCATTAAAGGGTCCATCTGTTGATGAAGAACTTAAAAATGCAACTAATGCAATTAAGACATTAGGTGGAGAACTTAAAGAAATAATAGAAGTTTCTATAGAAGAAACAGATCTTAAGCATAATATAGTTGAAGTTAAAAAATTAAACCCATGTTCTAAGACTTATCCAAGAAAAGCTGGAACAATTACTAAAAAACCGTTATAAAAATAAATTATTATATTGTAAAAGGTTTTAAACATTTATTAGTAAGCTTATTATTTTAACAATAGAATTTAAAATAAACTTTATATGAAAATAGGATAGGCTAATTAATAAATTATTAGGAATTATTGTACACAAATGAATAAAGAAATAATAAATTCTCGATACATATCAATCAAGAAAATTTTTAATGAAGAAGCTTTAATTTAATATTCAAAGTGAATATAAGCTTGAAGATGAGTATGAATTTATTGAAATAACTGTTTCTATTCCTAAAAATAAATAAAATTTTAAAAGGGGCTGTCGCACTAAAAATTTTATACACAATATATTGTTTTAAAAAATAAAAATTAATACAATATATTGTAGTATTTATTCTTAATGCGACATCCCCTATTTTATATAATTAATGTTTCACGTGAAACATTAATTATATAAATTTAACTTTATTTTTAATAAGTCTATCTTTAACTATTAACGGAAAATATATATAATATAAATATGGGAAGGGGGTGGAGTCCTTAAAGAGGACTTTTTATCAATGAAAAAAATTTGTATTTTTAATCAAAAAGGTGGAGTTGGAAAAACTACTACTAATATAAATTTATGTGCTTTTCTTGCTATGGAAGGATATAAAGTATTAACAATAGATATAGATCCACAGGGAAATACTACTAGTGGATTAGGCTTAGATAAGAGAAATTTAGAAGTTTCAATGTATGATGTTTTAACAAATAATGTTTCATTAGGACAAGTTATTATAAAGAGTGAATTAATTCCTAATTTATACATAGCCCCATCTACTATGGAATTAGCTGGTGCAGAAGTTGAAATTATAGGTATAAAAGATAGAGAAACTATACTTTTAAGAGAAATATCTAAAATAAAAGATCAATATGATTTTATATTTATAGACTGCCCACCATCATTAGGAGTTTTAACTATAAATGCGTTAACAGCTGTTGATTCTGTATTAATTCCTATTCAATGTGAATTTTATGCATTAGAAGGTGTTGGACAACTAATTAATACAATTCAATTAGTTAAAAAATCATTAAATAAGTCATTGGATATAGAAGGTGTATTAATGACTATGTATGATTATAGAACTAACTTAAGTAATGAAGTATATGATGAGGCAAAAAAATTCTTTAATGATAAAGTATATGATGCAACTATTGCAAGAAACATAAGGTTAGCAGAAGCACCAAGCTTTGGGTTACCAATAATGCTTTATGATGATAAATGTAAAGGTGCTATAGCATATAAGAAATTTGCTAAAGAATTTTTAAGTAAGCAATAGAAAGGGTGAAAATTATGAGTAAAAGGTTTGGATTAGGTAAAGGGCTAAATGCTCTTATACCTGAAGATACTGTAATTTTAGAACCTAAAAAAGGTAAAGATAAAAATGATGATAATGGATATTCTTTAATTGATATTAATTTAATTAAGAGTAATGAAAGTCAGCCAAGAAAATCATTTGATGATGAAAAAATTATGGAACTTGCTGAATCTATAAAGAGTAATGGAATTATTCAACCATTAATTTTAAGAAAAGATAAAGATGAGTATATAATTGTTGCTGGAGAAAGAAGATGGAGAGCAGCAAAATATATAGGAATAAAAGAAATACCAGCTGTAATAATGGATTTAACAGAAAAACAAATACTAGAAATATCATTAATTGAAAATATTCAGAGGGAAGATTTAAATTCTATAGAAGAAGCTATAGCATATAAAAAGCTTATAACTGATTTTGATTTAACTCAGGAACAATTAAGTAAAAGAATAGGAAAATCACGTGTTGCAATAACTAATACTATGAGATTATTAAATCTAAGTGAGGATGTTCAACAATATATTATTGAAGGAGTTATTTCAGAAGGGCATGGAAGAGCGTTATTAGCTATTACAGATAGTAAACTTCAATGTGAATTAGCACAAAATGTTATTGATGATAAATTATCAGTAAGAGAATTAGAATTTTTAATAAGAAAACTAAAAACTAAATCAGAACCAAGCAAAAGTAAAGCCAAAAAGGAAACTAACCCATATTATAAGGAAGTTATAGAAAAGTTAGAAAATTACTTTGGTACTAAAGTTAATGTAACCAATAAAAATAATAAGGGGAAGATTGAAATTGAATACTACTCAGAGGAAGATTTACAAAGAATTCTAGAAATAATTAATTTATAAATGTTTCACGTGAAACATTTTGAAGGGAAGTAGCAAAGGATGAACAAAATAATAGAAATAATCAGTCAATATTCAATCTTTATAGTTATAGGATTAATAATAATAACTGTATTGTTATTAATAATGAATTTAATATTATTATCATCTGTAAATAAGCTTGAAAAGAAATATAGAAAGATGATGAGGGGAGTTAATAATAAAAACTTAGAGGAAGTTATTAATGATAATTTAGATAACATTGAAAAAGCACTTGAAAAATCAGAAATGGCAATGAATGAATGTAAGAATCTTTCTGAAGAAATGAAAGGGTGTGTAAATAAAATTGCTATAATGAGATATAAAGCTTTTGAGGATATTGGAAGTGATTTAAGTTTTTCAGTAGCAATATTAGATTCATTTAATGATGGTGTTATTATAACAGGAATATATTCTAGGCATGATAGCACAACTTATGCAAAGCCTATTGATAAGGGAATATCAAGATATGATTTATCAGAAGAAGAAATTCATGTATTAAATGAAGCAATAAATAGTAAAAATTAAAAAATGACATAGTTATAATAAAAAAATTTATTATGGCTATGTCATTTTATATTTAGATATTAATCATAAGATAATAAAGTATTATCTGAGATACATTTATTTATAAAATATTTAATTCCGTTAGATATACAATCAGCTAATGACATGACAACAAATAATCTAGTATTTTGAAGCATCATGAAATCTAAGCTTCCAGAAATATTAACAACGCCTTTTATATTCATTTCTCCTACTTCAGGTAAGTTTTTATTTAAAGCTAAACCAGGATGCAATGGTAAGTCTTCAATGAATATTTTGCCAATTTGCTGTACATCACCTAAGGATGCATCTATTCCAATGATAAATGGATTTTTAAAATTACATTTAATTTTATTTAATATTTCTACTAAATTAACTGAATGAATAGGATATTCTAATGAACCATAAATATAAATATTTTTTTGAGATAAATCCTTTAATTTATATCCAATTAATGGGCCTAAAGAATCTCCAGTTGCACGATCAGTACCTATACATAAAAATATTATAGGACGATTTTGAGATTTAATATCTTTTAATTTTATATATAAATAATCACCTAGTTCTGAATGAGAATTAGGTGATAATGAATCTAATGTAAAGCAATCATTCATATCAATACCCTCCTATTGAAAGTATCGACAATAATAATGGAACATATACATTATAATAATATTATTTATAAATATTATTTATTTTATTTAAACAATCTAAGGTATATTTAATTTCTTCAGTTGTATTAAAATAACCAACGCTTAATCTAACAGTACCATTTGGAAAAGTTCCTATTGTTTTATGAGCAAGTGGTGCACAATGTAATCCACTCCTATTACTAATATTAAATTCAGAATCTAAAATATAAGATAATTCACTTACATCAAGTTTTGAGTGAGTTATAGAAACACAAGATGTAGAAAGTGATCTATCTAAAGTACCAATAATATTATAATTTGGAATATTTAATAATTCAGAAATTAAATATGATCTTAAATAATTGTTATGTTCATAAATTGTATTTAAGCCTTCATTATTTATAAATTTAATTGCTTCATTAAGTCCTATAATTCCAGGAATATTTAGTGTTCCAGATTCAAATTTATCAGGTAAAAAATCAGGTTGAGTTAATGAATGAGATAAACTCCCTGTACCACCTAAAATTGTAGGTGTACAAATTTCATTTAATTTATCATTAATTATAAAACCTCCAATACCTTGAGGACCTAAAAGGCTTTTATGGCCAGTAAAGGCTAATGCATCTAAGAAAAATTCCTCAAAATCTATATCAAGAACACCAGCACTTTGTGCACTATCTAATATAAAGAAAATGTTATTTTCTTTACATAGTTTACCTATATCTTTAATTGGTTGAATAGAGCCAGTTACATTTGATGCATGTGTGATTATTATTAGTTTGGTATTAGGTTTAATAAGGGATTTTATTGAATTTATATCAACTAATCCTTGAGAATTAGCTTGTGCAATATCTAATTTTATATTTAAATTTTGAGAAAGATTATATAGTGGACGAATTACTGCATTATGTTCCATTGATGAAGTTATTATATGATCTCCATCTTTAATAATTCCATTAATTAAAATGTTTAAAGATGATGTAATATTATTAGTGAAAATTACGTTTTCTGTCTTTTTAAAATTAAAAAAGTCACAAATTTCATTTCTAGTATCATATAAAATTCTATTAGCTTCTAATGATTTTTCATGGTTAGACCTTCCAGGATTGCCTCCATTATTAATTAAATAATTATATATTGAATCAGCTACAGCTTTAGGTTTAGGAAAAGATGTGCTTCCATTGTCTAAATAAACTTTCATATATTACTCCTTTAATTTTAATTGCAACAAATATATGTATTATAATAAATATGCTCACATATTATAATAAAATAAATAAATAAAATTGCAACAAAATCTAGGGAAAATATGTAAAAATATATTGATATATTAAATATTTATAAAAATAAAAAAAACGTTATAATATAATTAAATATATTAATATTAAGGAGGAAGATAAATGAATTACTATATAATAGTATTTAAAAATACACATGATGCTATGACTGCTGATAAAAAGTTAGCTATGAAAAATTACAAGTTTAGGATTATGCCAACTCCAACATTAATTACTCAAAGTTGTGGAATTTGTGTAAGAATTGAAAGTGATGATGAAATAAATTCAATAATTGAAAATAAAGAAATTGAATTTAAAAATATATATAAACGAAATGAAACAGAATATATATTAATTAAATAGAACAAAAGAGGTACAAAAATGTATGCATTTACAAATTGGATTTATTCAGGCAGGAAGTTGTTTGAATTTTTTGTTAAAAAAATAAATTTAGACTTAATAATACAAAAGGCTATAGTATTTATTTTTATAGCTGTTTTAATGTATTTTTCAATTAAAATAGGAAATAAATTAATTAATAAGTTTGTTGATAAGCAAGTACAAAGTAAAATGGCTTTTTCATTAGATCCGCAAAAGGCCATAACAATTGGTGGAGTTCTTAAAAGTATATTAAAATATAGTGTATATATTATAGGAATAGCAACGATATTATATGATATATTAACTAAAATACCTGTAGCATTAGTTAGTGTTGGAGGCTTTGCAATTGGTATTGGAGCACAAAGTCTTGTTAAGGATATTATTAATGGTTTTTTTATTTTATTTGAAGATCAATATGGAATAGGTGATCATGTAACAATTGGAAAATTTCAAGGGATAGTTGAGAGTATTGGAATAAGAACAACTAATTTAAGAGATTTTACAGGAGACTTACATTTGATTCCAAATGGTTCTGTTTTAGAAGTAACTAATCATTCTAGAGGAAATATTAGATTTATAGTAGATGTTGAAATTGCATATGAAGAAAATATTGATGAAACTATAGAGTTAATTAAAAAAGTTAATAAGAAATTTCAAGAAAAACATGCAGATAAAATTAGGGGAGATATAAAGGTATTAGGAGTAAATTCTTTAAATTCTTCAGGGGTTACAATTAGAGTAATTGGAATGGCAGTGCCACTAAGTCAATGGGAAATGGAAAGGGAATTAAGAAAAGAAATAAAAATAGAATTAGATAATGTAGGAATAGAAATTCCATATCCAAAGACTAAAATAATAAAAAATGATTAATTTTAAATAATATAAAAATTTAAGTGAAAAAGAATTGCAACTTGTCACTAACAAAAGGGGGAAGTATTATGATTGAAACATTTGATTTAGGAGATATTGTTCAAATGAAAAAGCAGCATCCTTGTGGAAGTAAGGAATTTGAAGTAATTAGACTAGGCGCAGATATTAAAATAAAATGTGTGGGATGTGGGAGAATTGTCATGATACCACGATCAAAATTCCAAAAAGATGCAAAAAAGGTCATTAAAACAAGTAATTAAAATAAAAATACTTGAAAAGTATAAAATAAAATGATAAAATTTTAAATTGTAATCCCTGCTACATTTAAATGTAGCCGTAAAGTCCAAAGGAGGTGAAAATGATGAGAAAGTACGAAACTATATTTATATTACACCCATCATTTGATGAAGAAGCTGTTAAAGCTAACATTGAAAAGTTCCAAGGTGTTATAGAAAACGGTGGAGGAAAAGTTGAAAATGTTGATTTCTGGGGTAAGAGAAAGCTTGCTTACGAAATAAACAAAGTTAACGAAGGTTACTATACTTTAATTAACTTCGAAGCTAATCCTGAATTACCAAAAGAATTAGACAGAGTTTTCAGAATTACTGATGGTGTTATAAGACACATAATCGTTAAAAACGAAGCGTAAGAGGTGTATTTGAATGAATAAAGTTATACTTATTGGTAGACTTACAAAAGATCCAGAATTAAGATATGCAGCTGGTAGCGGTACTGCAGTTTGTAGATTTACTGTTGCTATAAATAGACAATTTAAAAAAGATGAAACAGACTTTATAAATTGTGTAGCATTTGGAAAAACTGGAGAAACAATTACACAATACCTTACAAAGGGTAGACAAATAGCTGTTACTGGAAGTATAAGAACAGGTAGTTATGATGCTCAAGATGGAACAAAAAGATACACTACTGATGTAGCTGTTGAAAGTTTCGAGTTCATAGGTTCTGCTAATGACGGTGGTAGCAATTCATACTCAAGAAATTCTGATAATTCAACATGGGGTGCTCCAACAGAAGGTCCTGATATGGGATTTGGAGATATGACTCCAGTAGATGATGGTGATATGCCATTTTAATAAAGTCTAATTATTTTATAAGGAGGGAAACATCATGAGAGAAATGAAAAGATCTGGAAAAATGAGAAGATCTAAGAGAAAAGTATGTGCTTTCTGTGTAGATAAAGCTGAATCAATAGATTACAAAGATATCAACAGACTAAGAAAGTTTGTTACAGAAAGAGGTAAGATTCTTCCAAGAAGAATCTCTGGTACTTGCGCTAAGCATCAAAGACAATTAACTGATGCTATCAAGAGATCAAGAAACATAGCTTTATTACCATTCACAACTGAATAGTAATTAGTTTATTAGGGGATGTCGCATTAAGAATAAATACTACAATATATTGTGTTGATTTTTATTTTTTTAAACAATATATTGTGTATAAAATTTTTAGTGCGACAGCCCCTTTTATTTTTATATTATAAAAAAATTACATAATTTGTAATAGGTTTGCCTATTTAGTTGCATTAATAATGAAAAATAATTAAAATATAAATACAAGGTATAAATAGGGGTGAGAGTTCAATGAAGAAAAAAGAAGAGCTAAATATTATGGCAAACATAAAAATTATAGAGGAACTTAAAGCAAATTTGTTGTGCATTATAGGCGAGTTTTTTTCATTATTAACAAGAGGAACAAATGTTGCAAAAGATTCTATATTAAATTGTATAGCAGGAGCTATTTTAATTTTATACGTTTTAGCACAAAAGTTAGGGTATAGCTGTAATGAAGTAGATGATGAATTGAGAAAAAAATTAAAATTAGGTATAGCTGAAGAGCATGAATATGAAAAAGAGGGAAGAAGTTTAACAAAGCTTCAAAATCATATTAAGGGGCGTTATTAATATAAAATTTAGGAGGCTTTTATGAAACAAAAGCTCAAAATTTACAGGTCTTTATTAATATTAATTGTAGTAATTATTTTTACAATAATACTGTATTATTTTCGATACTTTTATTTAGCAAGCACAATATTAATTGTATATCTAGCTTTTAAAGAATATTTGAATATTGAGAATGAAATACAAAATGAAAAGATGAATACTTTAACTGATGAAATTAAGGCAAATATAAATGATAATATTTCAAATATGTCATATCCAATAGCTTTAATTGATAATGAAGGAAATATATTGTGGGCTAATAAGAGATTAAAGGAAGAGCTAAATTTATTAGATTTACAGGAGCAAAATATACTTAGTATAGGAAGAAATCTTGATTTGCATAAATTATTAAAATGTGATAAAGATTTAGGTCAAAGAGTAAAGATAAAAGATACATTTTACAGTATATATGCTAATAATATAAGTGGTGAAAATATTAAATATAATGAAGCAAAGTATTTAGTATATTTTAATGAAGTAAGCAATTTAAGAGATTTATATTCAACAAGAGAGAGCATAATGTTAATAGAGGTAGATAATTTATCAGAGGCATTAGAAAGAACTGATGAAGCAAATAGACCTATGCTTGCAGCTGAAGTAGAAAAAGCAATTAATTCTTATAGTAAGAAATTAAAAGCTATGATTATTAAATATGAATATAATAAATATTGTTTATCAGTACAAGATAAATATATAAATGATGAAATTAATTGTAAGTTTAATATTTTAGATGAAATTTCTAATATAGATAGGGGAAATAAGTTAGAAGTTACTTTAAGTATTGGAATTGGTAGGGGTGGAGATAATCCACAAGAAAACTACAATAATGCTATGACTGCAAGAGAATTAGCATTAGGTAGGGGTGGAGATCAGGCAGTTATTAAAAATAATGAAAAAATAACTTTCTTTGGTGGAAATACTCGTGAATTAGAAAAAAGAACTAGAGTAAGAGCAAGAGTAATTGCACAGGCTTTAAGGGAATTGATATTTGAAAGCAGCAATATATTTATTATGGGACATAAAAATCCTGATATGGATTCATTGGGAGCATCTATAGGGCTATGGTCATCTATAAGGCAGTTGGGGAAAAATTGTAACATAATAATAGATAATGATATAACTGCAATTGATTATTATATGACAAAATTAAAAAAAGATGATAAATATGATAATTTATTTATATCTAGTGAGGAAGCTGAAAAAAATATTAATGATAAAACTTTATTAATTATAGTAGATGTGCATAATAAAGGGTATGTAAATAATTTAGATATTGTGGAAAGAATTAATAGAAAGATAATAATAGATCATCATAGAAGAAGTCCAGATATAATAGAGGGAGCATTATTAAATTATATTGAAGTATATGCATCATCAACTTCAGAAATGGTAACAGAATTAATTCAATATATGCTACAAAAACCAAGAATACCTAAAATAATAGCAGAAGGACTTTTAGGTGGAATTTTTATGGACACAAAGGGATTTCAATTTAAGTCTGGTGTTAGAACTTTTGATGCAGCAGCATTCTTAAGATCATTAGGTGCAGACACAATAGAAGTAAAAAAAATGTTTACTGATAGTTTAGATGATTATTTATTTATATCAGATACTATAAGAAATGCAGAAGTTCATGAAAATTTAGCAATTGCAGTTTGTCCAAGTGATGTTAACAATACTGTAATAGTAGCAAGAGCTGCAGATGAGTTGTTAGGTATATCAGAAATAGATGTATGTTTTGTTTTATGCAATATAAATGATTCTATTATTATTAGTGGAAGATCTACTGGGGAAGTTAATGTTCAAGTTATATTAGAAGAACTTGGTGGAGGCGGCCATATGAATATGGCTGGAGCTAAGTTAGAATGTACAATAGATGAGGCTGTTAACTTATTAAAGGAAGCAATTAATAAGCATTTAGAAATTAAAGAATAAAAACGTTAAAGGACAGGTGTTATAATATGAAGGTAATTTTATTACAAGATGTTAAAAAGATGGGAAAGAAAGGTGATGTCATAGAAGCATCAGATGGATATGCAAGAAACTATTTATTTCCTAGAAAATTAGCAGAAGAAGCTACAGCAAATGCGTTACATGTAGTAAATGCAAAAAAAGAAAATGAAAGAAAGAAAAAACTTGCTGAATTAGAAGCAGCTCAAAAATTAGCAGCTGAATTAAAAGGTAAGGAAGTAACTATAAATGCTAAAGCTGGAGATAGCGGAAGATTATTTGGAGCAATAACTAATAAGGATGTAGCAGAAGCAATTAATAGTGAATTTAATTTATCAATAGATAAAAAGAAAGTTGTTGTAAATACTATAAAGGTTGCTGGAACATATGAAGTAGAGGTTAAGTTATATCCAGAGGTATCTACAAAAATGAAAGTTAATATTGTTTCTAAACAATAAGGAGGACTAACATTGGATTTATATAACAAAGGAGCCAAATTAGAAGATATATTACAAGAAAATTTGCCAATAGAAGCAAAGGTTAATGTATTATTTGATGTTCTTAAAAATGTTTTAGATGAGGGGGCTATTAGAGCTAGGACTATAAGATTTAAGCTTCAAAAGTATGTAAACTCATCAAATATAAATGAGCGTATATATGCATTAGATGTTATAGCATCAGATGGAAATGGAGCTAAGGTTGTGCCAGCTGATGATGAATTAGAAAAGGCATTAGAAGATGTTCTTTATTGGATATCAGAAAATATAGCTAAAAAATATGTTCAAAATAAAATAGAGGCTGATGTTGAAAAGGCACTAGTAGAAAGACAAGATAAGTTCATGGATGAGCTTAGAGTTTCTATAATAAAAAAGCAAAAAGGAAAAGAAAATACTAAAACTACAGCAAAGTTAGAAAGATTAGAAAAGTTAGATGCTAAGCATATTAATAAAAATGTAATGTCACTTTTAAGACCTGAAAACTTTAATGAGATAGTTGGTCAAGAAAGAGCTATAAGATCATTAATGTCAAAAATGTATTCACCATATCCACAGCACATAATTCTTTATGGGCCACCAGGGGTTGGTAAAACTTCAGCTGCAAGACTTGCTTTAGAAGCTGCTAAAAAATTGAAATTTACACCTTTTGATGAGGATTCAAGGTTTGTTGAAGTTGATGGAACTACATTAAGATGGGATCCAAGAGAAATAACAAATCCTTTATTAGGTTCTGTACATGATCCTATTTATCAAGGAAGTAAGAGAGATTTAGCAGAAGTAGGTATTCCTGAACCAAAGACTGGATTAGTTACTGAAGCTCATGGGGGTGTATTATTCATTGATGAAATTGGTGAATTGGATGATATACTTCAAAATAAGTTATTAAAGGTTTTAGAAGATAAAAGAGTTGAATTTTCATCATCTTATTATGATCCAGATGATGAAAATATACCAGAATATATAAGATATTTATTTGAAAAAGGTGCACCTGCTGACTTTGTATTAATAGGTGCAACTACAAAAGATCCAAGTCAAATAAATCCAGCTTTAAGATCAAGATGTACAGAAGTTTATTTTGAACCATTGTCATCTAATGATATTAAGGGGATAGTAGACAATGCTTCAGAAAAGTTACATGTGGGACTAGAAGATGGTGTTGGAGAATTAATAAGTCAATACACTATTGAAGGTAGAAAAGCAGTAAATATATTAGCTGATGCATATGGATATTCATTATTTAATAAAGATGGTGATGAAACAAATAATGAAATAACTTTAAAAGATGTTGAAGAAGTTATTTCTATAGGAAGATATTTACCATTTGAAAGAATTGATAGCTTAGATAAATATGAAGTAGGTCATGTATATGGATTAGGAGTAAGTGGATTCTTAGGCTCTACAATAGAAATTGAATCTACTGTATTTAAGGCTAAAAAGAAAGGTCATGGAACTATAAAATTTAATGATACAGCTGGATCTATGGCAAAGGATTCTGTATTTAATGCTGCATCTGTAATAAGAAAAATTACAGATATAGATATTAACGATTATGACATACATGTAAATGTAATTGGTGGTGGTAAAATTGATGGACCATCAGCAGGAGCAGCAATAACTATTTGTATAATAAGTGCTCTTACTGAAAGACCAATTCGTCAAGATGTTGCTATAACAGGGGAAATTTCTTTAAGAGGAAATATAAAACCTGTTGGTGGCATATTTGAAAAGATATATGGTGCTAGAAGAAAGGGAATTAAGCTTGTTGCTATCCCTAAAGATAATGAAAAAGAAGTCCCTCTAGGACTTGAAGATATAGAAGTTAAATCTATAAGTCATATAGAGGAACTTATGGAGATAGTATTTGAGAAGTAATGTAAATTAAGCTTCCTTTAATAGGAAGCTTAATTTTATTATGTGAAGAAATATATTTATTATTCAAATTGATAGGTAAATTAAGTTTTTGTATAATATGCTTATGAGAAATAAAATTGATTATGTTTATTTGATTATAAATTTGGAGGTGGGTTGCTTATGGAATCACCTATGATGAGAAGTTTACCGCAAAGCATTGAGGCAGAACAATCTGTTATAGGAGCAATGATAATAGATAAAAGTGCTATTGCTCAGGTTTTTGAAAAACTTAATGAAGATGATTTTTATAGAGATGGTCATAAGGTTATATATAAGGCTATCAGGGAAATGTATGCTAAAGATATGGCTGTAGATTTAGTTACTATATTAGAATATTTAAAAACTACTGATATGTTAGATAAAGCTGGTGGAGTTACTTATATATCAGAGTTAAGCTCATCTGTACCAACAACAGCTAACTTAAGTTCTTACATAAAAATAGTAGAAGAAAAGTCTACTTTAAGAAAGTTAATAAAAGCATCTACATCAATTATAGAAGAAAGCTATAATAGTGGTGGAGATGTAGAAAAGGTAATAGATTTAGCACAAAAAAAGGTTTTTGATATAGCTGAAAAGAAGGATTCTAAGGAATATGAAGCTCTTTCTGATGTTCTTGAAAGAGGATTTTTAGAAATCGAAAGATTATTCAATAATAGAGGAGCCATAACAGGGGTTGGATCAGGAATAAAGGACTTAGATGCTAAAACATCTGGATTTCAAAAAGGTGATATGGTATTAATTGCAGCAAGGCCTTCTATGGGTAAAACAACCTTTTCTTTAAATATTGCAGAAAATGCAGCATTAAAAGAAGGAAAAAGTGTAGTTATATTTTCACTAGAAATGTCTAAGGAGCAATTGGCTTATAAATTATTATGTTCGCAAGCAAATGTTGATATGTTAAAACTTAGAACAGGTAACTTAGAAGATGATGATTGGGAAAGAATAGCAAGAGCAACAGGCCCTTTAGCTAATGCTAAGATATATATTGATGATACTGCTGGTATAAGTGTTATGGATATGAGATCTAAGTGTAGAAAAATAAAAATGGAGCATGGAATTGATATGATTCTTATTGATTACTTGCAACTTATGTCTGGTAGTGCAGGAAGTGATAATAGACAACAAGAAGTATCTGAAATTTCAAGATCTATTAAAGCATTAGCAAAGGAAATGGAATGTCCTGTAATAGCATTATCACAGTTATCACGTGCACCAGAGCAAAGAGCAGACCATAGACCAATGTTATCTGATTTAAGAGAATCTGGATCAATAGAGCAAGATGCCGATGTTGTTATGTTTTTATATAGAGATGAATATTATAATAAAGAAACAGAAGAAAAAGGTATTGGTGAATGTATCATAGCAAAACAAAGAAACGGCCCAGTTGGTACTGTTAAAATGGCATGGATTGGAGCACATTCTAAGTTTGCAGACTTAGAACTGGTACATAAAGAATAGAACTTAGTTAGTTAGTTAAGAGTGACAAGTTTCAAGTTAAGGAAAAAATTCAGCTTATGCTGAATTTTTGAAAGTATAAATATAAGAAACTACGCTAAGTAGTTTCAACAGAAAATTTGCCACTTGTCACTTGCCACTAATAAAACTACTAACTAGTCTAAGGAGGGTGTTTTATGAATAAAAGAATTGGATTTATTGGATGTGGAAACATGGGAAAGGCCATGTTGGGATCATTAGTTAAGTCAAAAGATATAAATAATGAAGATATTATGGTTTCTACAAAAAGTAATACTTCTGCTCAGAATATAATTAAAGAATTTAATGTAAAGGCAACAACTATTAATAGTGAGGTTGCTAAAAATTCAGATATAATATTTTTAGCTGTAAAGCCATTTTTCTTTAAGGAAGTTATAGAAGAAATAAAAGATGTAGTTAAAGAAGATGTTATTATTATTTCAATAGCAGCAGGCGTTACAATAGAGCAAATAGAAGAATGGTTTGGTAAGAAAATTAAGTTAGTTAGAACAATGCCAAATACACCAGCATTAGTTGGAGAAGGAATGTCTGCTATTTGTCCTAATAATAATGTATCTGAAGAAGAATTAAATTATATAGGTAAGTTATATAATTTATTTGGAAAGTATGAAGTGATTGCAGAAAAAGATTTTCATGCATTTATAGCATTATGTGGATCCTCACCAGCTTATGTATTTATGTTTATTGAAGCAATGGCTGATGCAGGAGTTAAGTTAGGATTACCTAGAGCAAAAGCATATAAACTAGCAGAACAATCTATATTAGGTTCAGCAAAGTTAGCATTAGAAACAGGAAAACATCCTGGAGTTCTTAAAGATGAAGTTTGTTCACCAGGGGGAACTACTATTGAAGCTGTAATAGATCTTGAGAAAAATGGATTTAGAAATACTGTTATAAGTGCTATTGAAAAATGTGCAAATAAGTCTAAAAACATTTAATGAATTTATGATTTAAATAATTTATTGTGGAAATGTATTATTCAAACATATATAATAATAAAGAATGAATAAATTATTGTTATGGTGAAATAATTAAAAATATAAAATTCTAAGAAAAGAGTAGTACTTATTCAAGTATATTTTACAGCGAGTGAGGGAGGGTGTAAGCCTTGCAAAATATGGAATAAGGAATAGGACCTTGGAGAAGCTGCTTGAGTATAATATTTATATAAGGGTAAGCCGTTAACTGCGTTAAAGTTTTAAGTGAACTAAAATTTTTAGTTAAATTGAGTGGTACCGCGGAAATATTCCGTCTCTTTGAATGAAAAGAGGCGGTTTTTTTATATGTTTAAAATAAGAGGAGGTAAAGTTATGAAAATATTTATTGAAAAAATAAATGATGTAGTAAAAAGTGCTTTTGAAGAACTTGGATATGATAAAGAAACAGGAAAGGTAAATGTATCTAATAGACCTGATTTATGTCAATATCAATGTAATGGAGCTTTAGCAAATGCTAAAAAGCATAAAAAAGCACCAATGGTAATAGCACAAGAGGTTGTTGAAAAATTAAAGGATAATGGAATGTTTGCAAAGCTAGAAGCTGTTGCTCCTGGGTTTATTAACATGAATATTAATGATGAATTTTTAGTAAATTACGTTAATGAAATGAATAAAGATGAACAGTTTGGTGTCTCAAAAACAACAGAAATTAAAAAAATAGTTGTTGATTATGGTGGAGCTAATGTTGCTAAGCCTTTACATATAGGGCATTTAAGATCTGCAATAATAGGAGAAAGTATAAAGAGAATTGCAAAATTCTTAGGTCATGATGTTATTGGAGATGTTCATTTAGGAGATTGGGGTCTTCAAATGGGAATGGTAATATCAGAAGTTGAGAGAAGAAATCCTTCTTTACCATACTTTGATGAAAACTTTACTGGAGAATATCCAGAAGAAGCACCATTTACAATAGATGAACTTGAAGAAATATATCCATATGCAAGTAAATTAGCTAAAAGTGATGAAAAGGTAATGGAAGCTGCAAAGCAAGCTACAGTTGAACTTCAACAAGGAAGAAGAGGCTATTTTGCTTTGTGGAAACATATATTAAATGTTTCTGTTGCTGACTTAAAGAAAAATTATGGAGCATTAGATGTTAATTTTGAATTATGGAATGGCGAAAGTGATGCACAAAAATTAATTCCATCAATGATAGAAGAGTTAAAAGAAAAAGGATTTGCAAAAGAAAGTGAAGGAGCTTTAGTATTTGATGTAAGTGAAGAAACTGACAAGAGTCCAGTTCCACCACTATTATTATTAAAATCTGATGGAGCAGCTTTATATGGAACTACTGATTTAGCTACAGTTGTAGAAAGAGTTAGAGATATGAAAGCTGATGAAATAATATATCTTGCAGATAAGAGACAAGGACTTCATTATGAGCAATTCTTTAGAGCTGCTAAAAAATCAGGAATAGCACATGAAGATACTATTTTAGATTTCATTGGTTTTGGTACAATGAATGGAAAAGATGGTAAGCCATTTAAGACTCGTGAAGGTGGAGTAATGAGACTTGCAGACTTAATAAGTATGATTAAGGAAGCTGGTAAAGAAAAGCTTAAAGATAATAAGAATATAGCAGAAGAAGATGTTGAAGAAATATCTTCAAAAGTTGGATTAGCGGCATTAAAATATGGTGATTTATCAAATCAAGCAGCTAAGGATTATGTGTTTGATATAGATAGATTTGCTTCATTTGAAGGAAATACTGGTCCATATATCTTATATACAATTGTAAGAATTAAGTCTATATTAAATAAGGCAGAGGAATTTAAAGCTCAAAATATTATATCAGTGCCTCAAAGTGAATCTGAAAGAGGGTTAATGCTTCAATTAGCTAAATTTAATGAAGTTATAGAATTAAGCTTTAGAGATAGAGCTCCACATAAAATATGTGAATTCCTTTATGAGTTATCTAATAACTTTAATAAGTTCTATAATGATACAAGAATATTATCAGAAGAAGATGAGGCTAAAAAATCATCTTGGTTAAGCTTAATAAATCTTGTTAAAAATGTTTTAGAACAAGGTTTAGATTTATTAGGTATGGAAAGTGTAGAGAGAATGTAATTATCCTAATTAAGACTAAAAAAATTATATTTATAGTATAAGTCAATTTAAATAGTTTAAAAGAAAAAATGGAGAAAGTGACGCATAAATTATTTGTGCGACATCTTTTCCATTTTTTATTATTTAAATAAAACTTTAATTATTTAAATTGTTGCAACTCCACTTTTTATAGCAGCATCTTTAACAGCTTGGGCAACTCTTTTTTGAACATCTAAATTAAATGCTTTAGGAATAATATAGTTTGGATTAAGTTCTTCATCAGAAACAGAATCGGCAATGGCATGAGCAGCTGCAATTTTCATTTCTTCATTAATCTCAGTAGCTCTAACATCTAAGGCACCCCTAAATATTCCTGGGAATGCTAAAACATTGTTTATTTGATTAGGAAAATCAGAGCGACCTGTACCAATTACTTTTGCTCCAGCATTCTTAGCATCATCAGGAAAAATTTCTGGTGTTGGATTAGCCATAGCAAATAATATTGAATCAGAATTCATTGAAGTAACCATTTCTTTTGATACTATGTTAGGAGCGGAAACCCCTATAAACACATCAGCATTTTTAATAACATCACATAATAACCCAGATTCATTATTTGGATTTGTAATATTAGAAAGTTCAGTAAAATAAGGATTACTATAAGTAGAATTTCTATTTAAAGCACCAGCTCTATCACAAACAATTATATTTTTAGCACCATAAGATAATAAAAGCTTAGTTATTGCAGTACCTGCAGAGCCAGCACCATTAACGATAATCTTTAAATCTTCTACTTTTTTATTAACTATTTTTAATGCATTCATTAAACCAGATAAAACTATAATTGCAGTTCCATGTTGGTCGTCATGAAAAACAGGTATATTTAATCGTTCTTTTAATTTCTTTTCAATTTCAAAGCATCTAGGGGCAGAGATGTCTTCTAAATTTATTCCACCTAAAGTAGGAGCAATTCTAACTACAGTTTCAACTATTTCATTTACATCTTTAGTATCAAGAACTATAGGAAATGCATCTACATCAGCAAATTCTTTAAATAATATAGATTTTCCCTCCATAACAGGTAATGAAGCTAATGGACCAATATCACCAAGACCTAAAACAGCAGTACCATCAGAAATAACAGCAACTGTATTCCATTTTCTTGTATAAAGATAAGCAGTTGATGGATCTTTATGTATTTCTCTGCATGGTTCAGCAACACCAGGTGTGTAGGCAAGGGATAAATCTTTTTCATTTGTAATTTTAACTCTAGAAGATACTTCTAGTTTTCCTCTTAATTGTTTATGAAATTGTAATGATTCTTCATATATATTCATAGTAAAACTCCTTTTTGAAATAAGTTTATAATATAATTATACGAATTATAGTTTTATAAAGCAAAAAAATATTCGTAAAAATTATTGAAATTTTACAATTACTTTGATACCATGTTATATGGGATTATCAAAGTAAATATAATCTATTCAATTATGTATTAAAGGGAGGCAATGTATAAATGTCAGCATTTATTGTTTTAGGAGCTCAATGGGGAGATGAAGGTAAGGGGAAAATGACAGACTACCTAGCTGAAGAGGCAAATGTAGTTGTTAGATATCAAGGTGGTAACAATGCAGGTCATACAGTAGAGGTTGGAGAAAAGCAATATAAACTTCACTTAATACCATCAGGTATATTACACGATGAAAAACTTAATGTAATAGGGAATGGTGTAGTTGTAGATCCAAAGGCCTTCTTTACAGAAATTGATTATTTAAAGGAAGAAGGAGTTAAAGTAACTCCAGAAAAATTAATAGTTAGTGATAGAGCACATGTTATTATGCCATATCATAAAGTTTTAGATAAATTAAAAGAAAAAGCTAGAGGAAAAAATGATATTGGAACTACTGGTAAAGGTATTGGACCTTGTTATACAGATAAGTTTGAAAGATGTGGTATAAGAGTTTGTGATCTTATAGATAAAGAGGTATTTAAAGAAAAGCTTAAGGACAATATAGAAATGAAAAATAAATATATTGTTAATGTTCTTGGAGGAGAACCTTTAAGTTTTGAGGAAATATATGAAGAGTATTCTAAGTATGGAGAAAAATTAAAGCATTTTGTAAAAGATACATCAGTAAGAGTCTATAATGAAATTAAAGAAGATAAAACTGTGTTATTTGAAGGTGCACAAGGAATGTTATTAGACATAGATTATGGTACATATCCATATGTAACTTCATCAAATACAACAGCAGGGGGAGTAGCTAATGGTGTTGGTATAGGACCAAACATGATTACTAATGCTGTAGGTATAGCAAAGGCTTATACAACAAGAGTTGGTAAGGGGCCTTTCCCAACAGAGTTAGAAGATGAAACTGGTGAATGGATAAGAGAAAAAGGTCATGAATATGGAGTAACTACAGGAAGGTCAAGAAGATGTGGATGGCTTGATATAGTTATTTTAAAGACTTCTGTAAGAGTAAGTGGATTAACTTCATTAGCGGTGACAAAGATAGATACATTGGCAGGATTAGAAAAGGTTAAGATGTGCGTAGGATATAAGTTTAATGATGAAATTATTGATTATTTCCCAGCAAGCTTAGAAGATTTAGCTAAATGTGAACCAATATATGAAGAATTTGATGGATGGGATGAAAGTGTAGCAAATGCAAGAAGCTATGAAGAATTACATCCAAATGCAAGAAAATACTTAGAAAGAATAGAAGAATTAACAGACACTAGAATTTCAATAGTGTCAGTTGGTCCAAGAAGAGATCAAACAATGAGAGTAAAACCATTATAATAAATTAAGACAAATAAGCTGTAATGCTATTAAATACATTATAGCTTATTTTTATTTTGAATAATATTCATTATCTATGAGCAAAATATTAATAAGTAAAAGTATAAATATAAGAGGTGAATATTATGATTGATAAATATACTACTTTAAGTGATATAATGTGTGAAAATCCAATAGCAGCAGATATATTAATGAGTTACGGAATTCCTACATATGCTATTACAGAAAATCAATTTTCTACTTTATCAGATGTTGCTACAAAGTATGGAGTGGATATTAATTCAATAGTTAATCAAATTAATAGTGGTTTAACTGGCTTATATTAAAATATTTAATTTGAAAGAAAAATATATTTTAGATAAAATATATTTAATGGATATTTAAGTAAAGATAATAGGTTTTATTATGCTAAATAAAGATATGACAATAGTGAAATAATTAAACTAAATTTAAACAAGGCTAAAATTTTAATGTGTTTTGGAATAGGATGTTTTAGATGTTCGTAAGTTCAGAGAGAAACAATAGAAGAAGCTACTTATGTTAATAAAATAAATTTAGAGTAATTATTAGAAGCATTAAATAAATAGTAATAATATGAGGAGATGTCGCATTAAGAATAAATACTACAATATATTGTGTGTAAAATTTTTAGTGCGACAGCCCCTCTTTTTAAATATATTTTATTATTAATAAGGGGTGTTATAAATGGGATTAAGGACAGAAAAGGAATATGAAATCCATTATTATGAAGTTAATTATAGATTGGATTGTAAGATGTCATCAATAATTAATTATTTTTGTGATATAGGAACTATTCAATCAAATGATTTAGGTGTTGGAATTGATTATTTAACTGAAAGAAGACTTGCATGGGTATTTTATAAATATGATATAAAAGTAAAGAGATATCCTAAGTTTGGAGAAAAAATAAAGGTAGTTACTAGTGCAAGTAGCTTTAAGAAGTTTTATGCATCAAGGTTATATGAAATATATGACGAAAATAATGAAAGGATAGTAGAGGGAGAAGGAATATTATTATTAATTAATATAGATAAGAGAAGAGCTATAAGGATACCAGAAGACCAATATGAAGCTTATAATGTAGATAAAAATGAAAAATCAGATTTAAAAATAGAAAGATTAGAAAGAATGGAAAAGGCAGATAATGAAAATATATTTAAGGTTAGATATGGCGATATAGATTCTAATATGCACGTAAATAATGTTAGATATGTTGAGTGGGCAGTTGAATCACTTCCATTAGAAACTGTATTAAATTATGAATTGAAAGAATTAAATGTAGTTTTTGAAAAAGAATGCAAGTATGGAGTTGAAATAATAGCATCATATGAAGTAAGGGAATATAATGATGAATTAATAATATTGCATAAGATAGAAAATAATGAAGGTACAGAGCTTTCTATTTTAAAGAGTAAATGGAGTAAAGTAAGAAACTACACTGTATAAATATTAAGACTGCTTACAAAGTTACAGCAGTCTTAAATATTTATATAGCAGTTTAGTTTTTTTGTGCAATTGATTGGGCAACAGCATATCCAGAACTCCAAGCCCATTGTAAGTTAAATCCTCCACAATCACCATGTACATCTAATATTTCTCCACAAAAATATAAATTAGGAACTATATTAGATTCTAATGTAGTAGGGTTAATTTCTTTTGTATTTACGCCACCAACAGTAACTTGTGCTTGATTAAAGTCATTAGTACCTGTACATGTAAATTTCCAAGATTTTAAGGTGCTAATTAATTTTTTCTTTTCATGCCAAGAAAGTTCATAACAAGGCATTTGAAGATTATCAATTCCAGATTCCTTAAGAAGTATAGGTATTAGTTTTTTATTAACTACACCAATTAATGCATTTATTATTGGTCTATGACTAAGTAAAGCAAAGTGACATTCTATAAAATCCTCTAATTCTTCAAGAGTATAATTTGGCATTAAATCAACAATAATTTCTGTTTTATTTTTCTTAAAGGTACTTTCAGAAGCTAAGGCTGATATTTGAAGTATAGGAGGGCCTGATATTCCATAGTCAGTAAATAATATTTCTCCAAATTCTTTTTTTATAGCTTTATCATCACATAAAAGAGTGACATATCCATCAAACTTTACCCCAGATAATGCTTTTAAATGATTATAATCTAATTTTAATTGAACTATTCCAGGAAGCAAATCAGTTATTGAATGACCCAGCGATTTTATTAATTTATATCCACTTCCATCTGAACCTGTCTTTGGGGCAGATTTTCCTCCACAAGCTAAAATAATTTTATTAGCTGTGAATAAATTAAACTCCTCATTAGTTGTGGATAATTTAAATTCTTTACCCCTGTGGATATCTTTTACTTTGCAGTTTGTGTATAAAGATATATTTCTATCTTCTAAAGCCATTTTTAAAATATCAACAACTGATGAAGCTTGTAATGATTGTGGATAAAGTTTGCCATTTGGAAGAGATACAATTGGAAGTCCTAAAGATAAAAAAAAGTTTTTTGTATCTTCAAGAGAAAATTTTTCTAATGCTGAAAATTTAAAGTCTGAATTAGAACTATGATAATTAATAAATGGAGGTTTAATACAATTATTAGATATATTACATCTACCATTACCAGTAGTTAAAATCTTTTTACCAATTCTATCACTTCCTTCAACTATAGCAACATCCATTCCAAAGTCTTTTGCAGTAATAGCAGCAACTAAGCCAGAAGCTCCACCACCAACAATTATTAAATCATGATGCAAATAAAACAACCCCTTTCTGTTAGTTAGTAGTTAGAAGTTAGTAGTTATGTATCAAATGTAATTTATCATTTTGTTTTATATGTATTAAAACAAGAATTAAGTTATAAATTGAATTTAAAATACTAGCTAAAACTACTAATTACTAAATATGATAATGTTTTGACTTATGTTCTGCAATAATAATTATGTAATTATAAAATAATAAATTTAAAAAATTAAGGAATACTAAATTTAGAGGTGAAATTTAATGATTGTTAAGATAGTTAATACTGAGTGTGAAGATTATAATAAAGAATTTAAATTAAGAAGAATGAATTATGATCAAGTAGTAGTTAATTATCCAGATAGTAAAGGAATAAGAGTATTTAATAAGGATTCAGTTGAATTTATTACTGAAATTGAAATAGATGAATTTTTAGTTAAATATAATGATTTTTTAAAAATTAAATTAAATAGGGGAATTTCAGTTGCGTTATATAAGGCAATTTTAGATACTATAGAAAATGAATATAATATTGAATTTAAAAGTCTTAACTTATTAAAAGATAAATATGCAGTAAATAAAAGGGGAGTATGGGAAAAAGAAATTTTATGTGTTATTAATGAAATTATACCTATAAAAATAAATGCAAGTGGACAAAATTTTAAAAAAAGTGGATTTAATATAAAAGTTGAAGAAGTAAATAAAGAAGAATTTTTTGAAATTTGTTCTTTTGAAATAAAAAAAATAAATAAAGAAATTAAGGAAAAAGAAGATATTTTAGCGAGATATGGTATGGCAATTGAAAAAATTAAAAATCCTGAAAATGTGGTAACCATGCTGATTTAGAAGTTTTTAATATTACATAATAAAAAATATATAAAAAAAATTTAAAAAAAGTGTTGACACTATATATAATTTTAGGTATTATAGGTAATGTGCTCGGGAGAGCGTAGGAAAAATAAAAAACTAGGCCCCTTGGTCAAGCGGTCAAGACACCACCCTTTCACGGTGGTAACAGGGGTTCGATTCCCCTAGGGGTCACCATTTTATATGGAAGCATAGCTCAGCTGGGAGAGCATCTGCCTTACAAGCAGAGGGTCACAGGTTCGATCCCTGTTGTTTCCACCAAATAATGGCTCAGTAGCTCAGTTGGTTAGAGTGCCGGCCTGTCACGCCGGAGGTCGAGGGTTCGAGCCCCTTCTGAGTCGCCACTTTAATTTAATATTAAAGTCATAAAAATGTGCTTCATTGGCTCAATGGCAGAGCAGCTGACTTGTAATCAGCAGGTTGTTGGTTCGACTCCGACATGAAGCTCCATTTTATGGCCCCTTGGTCAAGCGGTCAAGACACCACCCTTTCACGGTGGTAACAGGGGTTCGATTCCCCTAGGGGTCACCATTTTATATGGAAGCATAGCTCAGCTGGGAGAGCATCTGCCTTACAAGCAGAGGGTCACAGGTTCGATCCCTGTTGTTTCCACCAAATAATGGCTCAGTAGCTCAGTTGGTTAGAGTGCCGGCCTGTCACGCCGGAGGTCGAGGGTTCGAGCCCCTTCTGAGTCGCCAATTTTATAAAAAACTCAATGTAAACAAATGAATAATACATTGTAGTGAACAAAAGACTAGGCCCCTTGGTCAAGCGGTCAAGACACCACCCTTTCACGGTGGTAACAGGGGTTCGATTCCCCTAGGGGTCACCATTTTATATGGAAGCATAGCTCAGCTGGGAGAGCATCTGCCTTACAAGCAGAGGGTCACAGGTTCGATCCCTGTTGTTTCCACCAAATAATGGCTCAGTAGCTCAGTTGGTTAGAGTGCTGGCCTGTCACGCCAGAGGTCGAGGGTTCGAGCCCCTTCTGAGTCGCCATTTTAATTTTATAATATGCTTCATTGGCTCAATGGCAGAGCAGCTGACTTGTAATCAGCAGGTTGTTGGTTCGACTCCGACATGAAGCTCCAAAAAACTTCACTAAAGTGAAGTTTTTTTGTTTTAAAAAATAATTATTAAAGTAAATTTATATAAATACATATAGTTAAAAAATCCTAATAACTTATTTCAGTAAAGAAATTTAAGTTATCAGGATTTTTTTTATTTTTGTCTTTTTAAATTAAGTTGTATTCTTATATCTTCTGCAAAAAACTTAAATAATTTAAATTCACCAATTATTCTTGAAGAAATTCTTTCGCTATACCTTTTTGAGATAAGAGGAAGACTTAAGTTTGTAGAAATAAGCATCTTTTTATTTTTTAATATTTTTTTATTAATTAATGTAAATAATTCTGTAGATGAGAAATCGGTAATTTGTTCTGAACCTAAATCATCAATAATTAGTAAATCACAATTAATAAGAAGGTTTTCTAAATCAGTATCATTATTAAATTTTATATCCTTAAGTGCACGTAAAAGATCATCAGAAGTTTTATAAACTACAAGAAATCCCTTATCTAATAATTCTTTAGCAATACACCATGATAAAAATGTTTTACCAGTACCAGAGTTACCATAAAACAAAAGGTTTGTATTTGAATTTTTAAAGTTTGGTAAGTATTCACCAGTTATATATTCAAGGATATCTTCTATATTTTTACGAGGAGTATATCTTTCATCGTTTAATTTATGATTAGGATATAAATTTATATTAAAATTTTTAAAATTATTAGTTTTAACAGCTTCTTCTAAATCTGAATCTTTATAATATAATTTAATTAATTTAGATTTAAAACAAGAACATTTCTCTATTCCGATAAATCCAGTATCTTTACATTTTGGACAATTGTAGTGTAAATTTAAATAATCAGGATTATATCCATGAGATACAAGCATTTCATATTTTTTAGCTCTTAAGTCGGTTATTTCTTCTTTAATGTTATTTAATTCATTTTGATCTGTAATTCCCCTTAATGCAGCCATAGATAAATTTAAACAAAGTTTTTGAATTGTTGTATCTAATTCTAATATTTCTGGATATTTATTTTTTATTTCTTCACGTCTTTTCATTAATTTACGATTTTCATCAGTACGAATTTTTTCATACATATCCATAAGTTCCGTTTGATATCCTTTAATCATCTTTATCCCATCCTAACAATTTCTTTTCTAATGAATCATAATCATATTCACGAGCTTCAAAGTTATTAAATTTAAGAGGATTAACCTCAGGGGTTTTTTTAATAAAATTTTTATTATTATGTGGAGATTGAGAAGCTTTATAAGCAACTTCTTTATTTTCAATAGCAGCTAAAGTTTTTAAGTTATTTTTATTCCAACTTGATAAAATTCCATCAATATATTTAAAATCAGAACGATTTAATCTTTGGAAACAAATATTACAAGCTTTTTCTATAACTTCTAAAGGAAATGCATAATCAATTATCCATTTCTCAAGCATTTCTTGTTGAGGTTTCATTAATTCAGGATTTTTTATTCCTAAATAATTTAATATATGTCGTATTTTTATCCACTTATCTTCTGTTTTCTTTATATAATTTTGTGCATCATCAATACTTGTAATATTCATATCATGCCAAGCAATGGCAACTTTTTCTATATAACGATAATCACTTTTGCCTCGGGAAACACAATATTCTATAAGTATTAAAATTAATTCAGATGAAAAATTAAATTCTTCTTGCCAGCTTAAATAAGTAGTCATTTCTTTAGGGGATAGTGGCCTTCCTAATAATCTTTCGATATCATTTAGCATATCTTTAGTTGAGGTTTTATTTAATGCTTCGAGCAAGTTAACTTCTTTACTTCTAGATTTTGAGTCTTCAACTAAGTCTATAAATTCAATATTATAATTACCCATTTTATCTATTGGAATAAGCTTAATTACACCTTCGTCGTTCCAATAATTTAGTGCATTTAAGATATCAGATTCAAGTAAGTTTAATGTTGAAGCTAATATAGTTGAGTTAGCACCCATTTCACCAGAATTATTATATTTTAACATTAATAGATAAACTTTAATAAATTCTCCACGAGCTTTTGGCATGTACTTTTCAATAAACACATTACTTACTAGTGTAAAGTTTGATGAGTTATTTTTTAACATAAAAGTGCTCATAATTTTTTGACCTTTCTTAAGTATTATTTGAATTTAAACTTAATCAATTTAAGTTTATTTTAATGCAATCATATTTAAATATAAATTAAAAAAAGCAATTCATATTATACAATAAACTTATTATAACAAAGGCAATCTTAACCCTCAACAAAACAATTTAATTAGTTAGATGCATAAAATATTAAAAATATGGATAAATTAAAAAATGTGCTTAAAAATTTGGTCCTTTAGGAGGAAAATTAAAAATGAATTTAAATAAGCAAAATAAAATAAGTGTATTATTAAAATTAATAAGTTTAACAATAATTATGCTTATAAGTTTTATGTTTATATTACCTAATAAAAATACTAGTGCAGAAAAAAATAATGGTTTTTATAAAAGTGTAATGAACTTAAATAATGAAAATGATGATAAAAACGAAGATAAGATAAATGCTATAAGTGTATTTAATAGTAATACAAATAATATTACAAATATTGATTTGCAAGGTCATAATATTAAGATAAAGGATAGTATAGTGTGCTTTTATACATCTATAGAAGATAAGTATTCTGTGTTAGAGGAAGTTTGTAATTCATATATAAATGAGATCAATTTAGATATAAGTAATATAAGTCAAATAGAATTATTAGGAGTTATTAGCTCAAGTAATGAAAAAAATAGAATAACATATTTGAATGAAAGTGGAGAAATGGCACCTGAAATATATAATGCAGAAGTGATAAATGATAATTTATCAGGATTAAAGTTAAAAGTAACATTAGAAGAAATAGAAACTATAGAACCAGAAACAATTGTTGAAGAAACTAATGAATTATTGAGTGGTGAAACAAAGGTGATTCAGGGGGTACAGGGAAATAAGCTCCTTAATAAAGAAATTACTTATTATGGATTAAATAAAGATAATGAAAATATAGTAAGTGAAAATATTATTACACCTGTAGTAAATACGATTGTTAAAACAGGGATTAAAAGTCCTTATGAAGCAGGAGTAGCATTTTTATCAAGTCCAACTAAAGGAGGATATGTAAGTTCTACATTTGGTGAAGTTAGAAGTAATTCTGTTCATAAAGGAATAGATATAGCAAAAGATTTAGGCGAAGATGTTAGTGCAGCACTAGAAGGAGAAGTTATTTATGCAGGATATAATAATGGTGGTTATGGTAATTTGATAATTTTACAACATAATAATAATATGAAAACATATTATGCACATTTAAGTAATATATACGTGAGTGTAGGAGAAATAGTAAAAAAGAATGATTTAATTGGGGAAATTGGAAGTACAGGCAATAGTACAGGGCCACATTTACATTTTGAGCTTAGGGTTGATAATAATCCTGTTAACCCAATAAAATATATACAGCAATAAAAAAACACCATTTAATGGTGCTTTTTTATTGCCTTAAAATTTTATTAACATCTACTTTTCCTTCACCTTGTTGGTTTTTAGGAAGATCTAATGATATAGAAGCAACTTTTAGCAAAGATAAAATATCATCAAATGTAAAGTTAGGGTTATATTCAAATAAAATGGTACAAATACCTGCTATATATGCAGCAGAAATGGAAGTTCCGCTAAAACTTTTATAAGAATTATCTAATTTAGGGGCATGTATTTTAGAATCATTTTTATAGGATATATATGAGGTATTAGAATTTAAGGATACTACATCTACACAAGCTGCACAAAAGTTAGGTTTAGTGTCTTTTTTTAAGGCCCCACAAGAAGAATAATCATATGATTTTACATTAGAAGATGTTGTATCTATTCCTGAAATAGTTATACAATTGTTACTTAATGCTATTCCTGTAATGGAATCATCAATATTTTTATTGCTTCCGCTAGGTACTATACAAATTATTGATTTAAGTCTTGCAGTTTTTAATAATAAATCAAAAAGAATAAAGATAAATTTATTATAATTTAAACTTTCAAATGGTAAGCAAATAACCTTTATATTATATTGGTCACTTATATTAATTAATTCTTCTAATGCAAATAAAACATCAGAAGCATAACCTTTACCTAATTTATCAAAGGCTTTAAAACAATGTATAGTAGATTCTGGGGCAACTCCTGTATATATTTTATTTGAGGATGAGCCATTACCTGAAATTATCCCACAAGTACAAGTGCCATGACCATTATCATCATATGGATATGGAAGTTCATTAATTAAGTCTACGAAGGTAATTATCCTATTAAAGGGATAAGTTAAATCTCTATGAGGATATACACCAGAATCAATAATACCAACTCCAATACCACGACCATATAGTGATAATTTATGAGAAATACGTACTTTATTTGCTGTTGGAATGCTCATTCCACATAAAAAAAAGTATTGATCTAAACAAATATATTTAACTTCAGGATATTCTAATAATAAATGTATTGATTTTGCTCTTAATTGAGCACAAATTATATTACAGGATTCAATTTTTCTAATTATATTACCACGATAAGAACGTATTTTTTTTGAAATTGAATCTGAAAAATTTCGATATTGTATTAAAATTCTATACTCTTTCATACTACTAGATGCTAAAAGAAATTTAAGATTAGGATCTAGTTTTTTAGTTGAAGAAAACATAAAAAACTCCTAAAATTATTCATATTACTATAGTATATGATTTAGGAGCCTTTTGTTAATATAATAAATTTAAAACTTCCATTTAAAAAGTACTATCCCAGCTATCATTATTGCTATTCCAAGGATTTCATGTAAAGAAAATGGAACCTTTTCTGTGCCAAATAAACCAAAGGCATCAATTAAGGCAGATGCAGATATTTGAGCTATTAAAATAACAGCTGTTCCAATAGTTACACCTAGGGATTTCATACTTAACATAACTGTAAATGTTATGACAACACCTAGTATTCCACCAAGTAAATAAAGTTTATTAGTAGATTTTATTTCTCTAAAAGTGCCATCTCTAAAGAAAAAAAATATTATTAGAGAAAGAATAAGACCAGTGGCTTGCACAAAAGTATTTGTTTCCCATGTACCTATTTTTTCACTTAACCTAGTATTAAATACCCCTTGAAGGCTCATAGAAATACCTGAAATTATAGCAGTTATCAATCCAATCAAAATTATCACCTCCAGGTATAGTATTCCTAAGTTAGCAATTATATATTAAATTTTATTGCAAGAAAAAAAAGCATTAGATGTAGTGAATGTATACATCAATAATGCTTTTAAAATTAATATATAAATGAATTGAATATTTCTTCTTCTGAGTAGCCTAAAGTTATTCCAAGACTTAGGGCATCTTCTAGCAGTGTAAAAAAGTGATCATTAGAGGGTGATATTATTAAATCATTAATATCAATATAAAGGTTTAAAAATTGATCACTTAAGCAATAATCATTAGGTCTAAGTACTATCTCATAATTTTCGATATAATGTTTATCTATTCCTAGGTTTATTACATGTGTAAGAAAATCTGTATATTTAATAAATACAGCTTCTTTATTTAAATTTAGGCCATCATCTATCCAGTATTTATAACACTTAGTTTCTTCAGCAAGTGAACTTAACTTAACTTGAAGCTCAAGATGTTTTCTTGCCCATAATTTATATTGTGAGAGATCTTGATTAATTAATAGACTTTGTTTTTTTTCTTTTTGTAATTCTACAATTGGTAAAATGTTCATAAATGCCCTCCGCGTCTACTAGGATTAATATAATATATTTTATAGAAATAATTAATTCTTGAAAAGGTCTGTAAATGAATACAAGAAATAAATTTATATTATATTTTTTTACATAGTTTAATAAAATATACTAAATTGTTCTTAATGGATATGTCTGAATTAAAGTTTCTCTTCGATTATTAGAAATTTTCCAAAGCTCGATTCTATTAACTTTTAAAGTTGAAATACTTGGTTTGTATTCAATTATTGAATCAAACTTTTTATTTTCTTTATTTATATAATTTATATTAGCTAAAGATAAATGTAATTCATTATTTCCACTTTTTACATTAAATCCATATAACTTTAAATTGTCAGCAATCAATCTATCTATTTTTTTTATATAACCTATATTTTCAATTTTTAAGTTGAGAGTTTTATTTGAGTCGCAAAGTGATACAGTTGATGATAGCTCTACCTTAAAATTTTTATAGGGTTTTAAAATTTTATCCATTACAGTATTTAGTTTATCTATATTAGGGTTTTCTATTACTTCTAAGGGAATATATGGAATAGGAGAATTCCTATTTGCCCTAAATCTTTTAGATAAACTTCTTTGAATTGGACTTAAGTTTTTATAAGATACATCATCAAATAATGCCACCAAATAATATTTCATGTTATAACCTCACAAGTTAAATTTTGTATTATACTTTTATATTAAATTATATCATATGTAATCTTAAATTGACAATTTATATATTTGGGTAATAACATAAGATAAAGTTAAAATTTAAGGGATTTTGGAAGAAAAAACCCTATTAACTCTTACATACTTTATGATATAATCAATAGTGTTGACTAAAATTTTATAAGGTAAAAATTTAAACTATACCATATAAAATGAAAAATGGATAATTTTTGTATTGTAGGATAAATTAATATATATATAAATTGGATAAGGGTGAATATAAGATGGAAACATTGATTATTAATGGAGGCAAAACATTAAGGGGCGACGTAGAAATTAATGGAGCCAAAAATGCAGCAGTTGCTATTTTGCCGGCAGCTATTTTAGCTAGCGAAGGAAAATGTATTATTGATAATATACCAGATATAGAAGACGTACATTGCTTAGAAAGAATTTTAACTAGTTTAGGCTGTAGAGTAAACAAACTAAATAGTAATACGTTAGAAATTGATGCTTCAGATATTACAACAGTTAATGCGTGTACTGAAGACGTAAGAAGAATGAGAGCATCATATTATTTTATAGGGGCATTATTAGCTAGATTTAAAAAAGCTAAAGTTGAACTTCCAGGGGGATGCCCTATAGGAGTTAGACCTATAGATCAACATATAAAAGGTTTTGAGGCATTAGGTGCAGAAGTTGTTATAGAACATGGGGCTGTAAGTGTTAATGCTGAAAATTTACATGCAGCCAATATTTTCTTTGATGTAGTTTCTGTTGGAGCTACAATAAATGTAATGATTGCAGCAACAATGGCTGAAGGAACAACTATATTAGAAAATGTTGCTAAGGAGCCACACGTAGTAGACGTTGCAAATTTCTTAAATACTATGGGAGCAGATGTTAAAGGTGCTGGTACTGATGTTATAAGAGTAAAAGGTGTTAAAAAATTAATAGGATGTAATTATAGCGTTATACCTGACCAAATAGAAGCAGGAACATTCATGATTGCAGCAGCAGCTACAAAAGGTGATATAACTATAAAAAATGTAATTCCAAAGCATTTAGAATCTATTTCAGCAAAGCTTTTAGAAATGGGAGCAATAGTTGAAGAAGGCGATGATAGCGTAAGAGTTACAGTTGATAAACCTTTAAAAGGTGTTAGTGTTAAAACAGCTCCATATCCAGGATTTCCAACAGATGTACAGCAACCTATGTCTACTTTATTAAGCATTACAGAAGGAAGAAGCTTAATTGCAGAAAGTATATGGGAAAATAGACATAAGCATACTGATGAATTAAAGAAAATGGGTGCTGAAATAAAAGTAGAAGGAAGAACTGCTATAATAGATGGTGTTAAGTCATTAAATGGAGCAAAGGTTACAGCAACAGATTTAAGAGCTGGAGCAGCTATGGTTATAGCAGGATTAGTTGCAAATGGGGAAACAGAAATTTCTGATATAGAGCATATTGATAGAGGATATCCTCATATTGAAGATAAATTCAGAGCTTTAGGAGCAGATATAAAAAGAGTAGAAAAATAAGCTTGGGGGAATTTTAAATGAAGTTTTGCTCATTATATAGTGGAAGTAGTGGAAATAGTATTTTTGTAGGTTCAGAAAAGGCTAAAATTTTAATTGATGCTGGATTACCTGGAAAGAAAATAGATGAAGCATTAAAGCAAATTGGGCAAAATCCAAGCGAATTAGATGGGATTTTTATAACTCATGAGCATATAGATCATATTAAAGGTGTTGGAGTTTTATCTAGAAAATATGATATTCCTATTTATGCACCACATGACACTTGGGTTGCAATGGAAGGGACAATTGGAAAGATAAAAGAGCATAATTTAAAAGTAATGGATAGAAGATCAATTGTAGCAGTTAAGGATATGGAAATTAAATCATTTATTATTCCACATGATGCAGCTGCACCAGTTGGATATACAATTAATTTAAATGATAAGAAAGCAAGTGTAGCAACTGATTTTGGAACTTTTACTAAAGAAATTGAAGATAATATAAAGGATTCAAGTATTATTTTAATTGAAAGTAACTATAATCCGGAAATGCTAGACTTTGGGCCCTATCCGTATAGTTTAAAGCAAAGAATAAAAGAAGCATATGGACATTTATCTAATGAGGATTGTGGTGAAGCAATTGTTAAGGTATTAAAAAGTGGACTAGGGAAAAAAATAATTTTAGGGCATTTAAGTAATACTAATAATACACCTGAATTAGCTGAAATTACAGTTAGAAACATATTAGATAGTAATAATATTAATGTTGGCTCAGATGTATTTTTAAGTTTAGCTAATAGACATAATCCAAGTAAGATAATTACTTTATAAAAGTAGAGGATGAGAATATGAAAAAAATATATGCCTGTGAAGATCATATAGATGAGGCAATGGATGAAGTTATAGATGGAAAAGAAACATTTCCTGTAATTAATAAGACAACAAAAAATAAATGCAGTTATTGTGAAAAAGAAGCACAATATCGAGTTGAAATGACTTAATATTTATATGTTGAAAAAGATACATAATATTTAGTATAATTTTTATATAATCGTAAGAAAAGAAAAAGGAGAAAAAATTATGAGTTTATATAAACAATGGACAGATATGGTCGTAGAGTATGTTAAGACTAAGGGAGAAGCAGCATTTTGGAATGAATATACTAAAATAGAAACTGCTATATATAGAGATTTATTAGCTAATAGCAAAGAAGCTATGAAAATAACTATTGCTGATTTTGCTAAGAAGTATGAAACTTCTGAAGAATTCATTATGGGATTTGTTGATGGAATAAATGAAAGTTTAAATAATCAATATGATTTAGAAGCTTTAACTTCAAATGATGAAATAGTATTAGATATAAACTTAGAAAAACTATTCTTTAACATGTTAGAAGCTAAAGCTGAATATCTTTATAACTTACCACAATGGGATGCTATATTCTCACCTGAAAAGAGAAGAGAAATCCAAAAAGCATACAGAGAAAGCTGTAGTGTAAGAAATGAAAATAAAGTTGGAAGAAATGATGCTTGTCCATGTGGAAGCGGAAAGAAATATAAAAAATGTTGTGGAAAATAATTTCCATTTTTATAAAAGAGCTTTGATATCAAAGCTCTTTTTTGCATTAATTAATTTATATTTTAGTGTCAAATGATAATTCAAATAAATAAATTATAATAGTAGGTTTATTTGGAGGTAGTTTATATGTTTAGTATATTCCCATATATATTTTCTACTACTTTTAATGCTATAGCTGGCAATATTAATAGGTTTGATAATATAGTTGATAATGTTGTAAATAATATTGTTAATAGTGAATTTATAGATAACTTAGTCAAAAATATAGATGAAATGTCACCTATTAATATACAATTTAAAGAGCATAAAAGGGGTTATACAATTCAATGTTATTTACCAGGAGTGAAAAAAGAAGATATTAACTTAGAGTATTATAATAATTATGTTACATTACAAGTTAAGAGAAACTTGTTTTATAGTAATAATGAAAATATAGCAGTAGCTATAGTTCAACCAGGTGGAGATATAAATGAAGATTATTATGTGGAAAATGCAGATCCTAATGGAATTAGGGCTGTTTTAAAAAATGATACCTTAAATGTATTGATACCAAAAAGCACTTATATAAGTAAAGATACTACTATTGTAGAGGTAGATAATTTTAAGGAAGAACAAATATAGTTTTTTTATTTAACAAAGGAGGAGAAAATGATGAATATAACAATTATTTCTGTAGGAAAATTAAAGGAAAAATATTTGAAGCAAGCTATTGATGAATATTCTAAGAGATTAACTAGGTATTGCAAAATTGATAGTATAGAACTTCCTGATGAAAAAACACCTGATAATGCATCTGAAAAGGAAGAACTTCAAATTAAGTATAAGGAAGGACAGCTTATTTTATCTAAGATAAAGGATAATATGTTTGTTATAGCAATGGATTTAAATGCTAAGCAAATGACCTCTGAGGAGTTTTCAAAGTTTATTGAAACTCAAGGGGTTATGGGTAATTCAAACATAACTTTTGTTATAGGTGGAAGTTTAGGATTATCTCAAGATGTAATTAAAAGGGCTAATTATAAGATATGTTTTTCTAAAATGACTTTTCCGCATCAATTATTTAGAGTAATGTTATTAGAACAAGTTTATAGAGCTTTTAGAATAATGAAAAATGAACCGTACCACAAGTAAATGAGGTTTTAGCCTTAGGCATTGATATTACTTGCTTAGGAGCATTTTTATAATTTAAAATACCGTATCATAAGTAGTATATAATAAAAAAATATAAGAGTATAATTTTATAAAAATATATAATGTAAAATATTGATTAGCAAGTAATTAAATTATATAATATAATCAGAGCTTTAGTATTAATCGTATAGTATGTTTTTAGATATGCTATGCTCCTTTGAGTTGAGTTCAGAGGATGAGATATTGGTAGCATTCCGGCAAATAAAATTGCAACTTAATTAAGCGCCGCATAATTAAGTCACACTTTAATTTGCCCTGTGCTTTAATGTAAAGCTCTTTTTTTTATGCAAATGGGGGAGGAATATGTCAATTTTAAATTCAGAAAATATTCAAACTATAATACATAACTTATCATACTGTAGAAGAAAAAATAAATTTGTAAGTAGTGAGATACCTAAGTTTGTTTTTGTGTGTGGAAAACAGATAATAAATGAGTCAGGAGTTGTTATTGATAGCAAACAATTGAATGAGAATGAAAATAAAAGGCAATTCTTAATTGATAGGCTATCATCAAAAACATTAATATGTACAATATCGGAAAAAATATATGATAGTAGTTCTATGATTGATACTCTAACATTTGAAGAGTTATTAGCTGAGCTTAGTGAAGATATTATAATTATAATTGAAAGTCCTGGAACAATTTGTGAACTAGGGGCATTCACAATTAAAAATAAATTTTTTAAAAAACTTATAGTAATAAATGATAAAAGGTATAAGGATGAAAAATCATTTATAAATGAAGGTCCTATAAGAAAAATATATATGAATGATGAAGAAAGATATATATTAGTTGATGATGAATATAAATTATTCAAAGGCAATTTTCAGCTCAATGATTGTATAAGAAGAATAAAGGAGAAAAAAATTATTATTACTCCTAATAATAACAATAAAAAAATAGATTTAAGGAACCTAATTTATGAATTGTTAAATATTGTGGAGCTGTTTGAGCCTATAACAAAATATGAACTCTTTTATATTTATAAAAGAGTTAAAGAATTTTCTAACTATGATATTGAAAATAGAGAGAAACATAAAATTAATTCTCCAAGTGAAGTAATTAAGTTAATGAATAATATGAATTTAATTAGTTTAGAAGGGGAATATATAAAAAAGCAGGGTAATTATACATATTATAATGCCTTATTTAACATAAGTAAAGAGAAGTATAATGAAATTAGAATGAGAATTCTTTATGATATGAGAAAAAATTGCGCTGAAAGATTGTGGGGTGATGATAATAATGATATTAGAATTAATGAGTAAAGATTTAAACTTAGATGAAGATTTTATATTAAAAATATCAAAAAAAAATACTGCTTATAAAAAATATAGAATTAAGAAAAAAAAGAGAGGGTATAGGACAATATATCATCCTAGTAAAGAGTTAAAATTAATGCAATATTGGTTGGTAAAGAGAATTTTTTCAAAGTTTCCTATTAGTAGCTATAGTACAGCATATACACAAGGAAATTCAGTAAAGAAAAATGCATTAATTCATAAGAATTCCAATTATATGTTACATTTAGATATAACTAATTTTTTTGAAAGCATATCACATTATCATTTAGATAAACTTTTAAAGAAAATTGATAATATTAATAGTGAAGATATTGAGTTAATAAAGAATATAGTTTTTTATAATGGTGAATACTTAGTAGTTGGAAGTGTTTCAGCTCCTATGATTTCTAATTGTGTTATGTATGATATAGATGAAGAAATAATGAATAAATGTATTAAAGGGAAACAATTAATATATACTAGGTATGCTGATGATATTATAATATCTGGTAGAGATTATATAGATGAAAGTATAATTAAAGATATTATGAAAATATTAAATAAAAACAAATTTATTCTTAATGATAATAAAACATACTTTATGAATAAAAAATCTAGACGAGCTGTTACTGGAGTAGTTATAGATAATAATAATAATTCGTTATCAATTGGAAGCAAAAAGTATAGAGAGATTAAAAGAGAAATATATAGATTATTAATTAAAAATGAAGGAAATAAAGATAGGATATTAGGATATTTATCATATATAAGAGATATTGATATAAAAAAATATGATAATTTAAAAAATATATATAGTAAATATGATAAAAGCAATCTTTTATTTTAATAGTCCAGTAGCAGTTAGAATATAAAGGGAAAATGAAGATTTAAGTTCAGCAATGAAGTTGCTTAAAAGTGCAGGTAAAAAGAAAAGTTGTAAGTTAATGGTTTTAATCAAGACTAAAAATAAAATAGATAATCAAGAATCACTGAATATTTATAAAGAGATAGAAGTAACTGAAAATGAAAATAAGATAATAGTTATTGACAGTTATATCACACAAATACAAAACTTAATAAATAATATTTAAGTAAAAATGTAAATATATATAATAATAATAGTGATATAAATAATTGACTCTTACTAGATATGGTAAGAGTATTTTTGTATAAGGAGAGGAAAAAATGAAGAAGATTTATTTAAAGGAGCAGTTAAAAGAGTTAAAGGGTTATGCAATAGAAGTTATTAATAGTATATCTGAAATAATAGAAGTACTAGATGATAATTATGGAGTAAGTAGAAATATAGAAAGTGATTTAGGTGGATATATACTTATAGCAGAAAATATCGTAGATACCGAAATACTGAAACAAGGTAAATTACAAGGATTGATACCAGAGTATACTGATATGATTGAATGTAGTGAAGGAGTTAATTGGACTTCTTCACTATTTTTGCTTTCAAGTGATTTTGCAATTGTAGTGGTATGTACTGAAGAACTTTCTAAGTTCCTACTAGAATAAGATAAGGAGGTTGAATAAACATGAGTAAGAAGAGTAAAGAAAAGATAATCAAGGAAACTAAATACTGTAAGATAATAAATCAAGGAAAAGTTGGAGAAGGAGAGTACACATACTCGATAGAGAAAATCTACATCAAAGAACTAAAGAGAGATGAAGTAAGGTTCTGTGTCTACAAGGCAACTAGAAGAGGTGATGAAACATATATTCCAAGAAGTCTTGATGTAACAGAGCTAGAACTAATAGAGTTAATAAAAGAGTCAATAAGTAGAAAAGTATTTTCAGAAGGATTCATTGAAATGTTAAAACAAGAAATAAATAAAATCTAAAAGTCTTAATTACTACAAGTATAGTGATTAAGGCTTTTTACATTTAAATAAAAGTATAGAAAGAGGTAGTATAAATGTCTAATAAAGATAATGTGTTCATTACAGTTAATGAAGAAATTTCTTCAATAATACAACAATATGTAATAAGAGAAATTAAGAAAGTATTAGATAAATACAAGAGTATATCAACAGAAGAAATAAGAAATGTAGAAAAATTAATAAACAGTATAAGCAATGAAGAGCTAAAAGAGGAATTCCTAAATGATTGGAGCATGTCAGTAAAGATATCAAAAGAAATTGGAGAAAATGAAGTTGATGATAGGATAATTTCTATGTACCAAAATCTAAAAAGTAATGGATTAGAAGAATTATCAATAGGTCATGTTATTAATTGGTGTAATGAGTTAGATGAACAAGGTTATGTAATGATTGATGATTATAGCATAATTTATAAAAGTTCAGCTAATCTAAAAGATGTTTCAAGAGAGCTATTAGATGACATGCTTGATGATGCACTATATGTTGATTCCTTAATAGATAAGGACTCACTAGTTGAATATTGGATAGAGCAAACAAGTAAAGAAGATGTAATAGATGACTTAATTAGAGGAAATAATATTGAAGAACTATTAGGACTTGCTCCAGAAACCATATATGAAGATGAATATAATAAATATTTATATTCTGAAATAGATTGTTAAAAGGTTATATCTTAGTTGATAAGGTATAACCTTTTTACTTTTTAGATAGAGATGAAAAATTAATAATAAGGAGATAAAGAAATATGTTCAAGAAAGATAATAGATATGTAACAAGAGAGGTAAATGAAGAAGTAGATATAAGATTGCAACTTATAATGTGGAGCATGATTGATAAGCTAAAAGATGAAGAAAGTGTTGAACTGGATTACTTACAGGTTTTCAAGATAAGAAAAGAAGGTAATAAGGTTGTAATAAATCAAAGTCAAGAAGTTCCTGAATACTCATGCACATATGAAATAGAGCTAGAAGATATTCATATAGATGATGAGATTAAGTTATATGTAATAGATAGTGGAGAATATTCTACAATGCTTTTTCCATCAGAATACTAATTGAAGGAGGTTCAAGTAAATGATAAATAAGCTAAGTAAAGAAAAGTATTTCAAGTATGATAGCAAAGAACTTCTTGGAGTAATGAGGTTTGACTTCTATGATGGAAGGCTATCTAACCAATGGAATCCTAGAGAATTAATAATTGAAATGAATGATAGAAAGTTAATAGACCTAAAGAAGTTACAACAAGAACTTAATTATATTCAATTCACATTGATAGAAGAATTCAATAAAGTTGTAGAGCTATGTAATGGTACAGGTTATGATAAAGAAACTCTAGTATACATAGAACTTGAAGAAGGTAAGTATGTAATAAAGTTAATACCTGTAAAGGATAGTTACTCATACATATACACGTATAAGAGATAGGAGGAGAAAGTTATGGATATTATAACAGTAATAAAAGTAGTTGGCACAATACTAACAGTTGTAGCTACAACAATAGAATCAACAAGTAATAAGTAGTATGAAATATAATATCATCACAATAAATAAAATAATAAATTAATTGTGATGATATTATAACAATAAGCTGATTTTTTTTATAACAATAATAAACTACTAGAAAATACAGTTGTAATAGTAGTGTCGATGTAACGATAGTGACAATATTTTCAGTAAGAATAAGATTGAGGAAAAAGAATAGAAGAAGGCTAAGTAAAGATGTAATTTATCTTGAACGTAGGGTAAAGAGAAAAATTGTAACTACAATCAATCTAACTACATCTAAAAAGCAACGATAACACATCAGAAAACAGATATTTTAGAAAAGGTGAAGAAATGTAGCCATAGGAATGAAAAACTGCGAAGAGAGGATAAATAGAATGGTTTCTAAATAAGATGGTAAGGAATAAAGTAAAATCAGTAAATAATAGACTAATAACCTTACAAGCTAGGATAACAAGGCATGAAAGACTATGAGATGTTGAAGTCATAGGAAATCCTAGGCTCAATAATTCCACTTGAAATCAAGGATAAGTAATAACATATAATATGTACAGGAAAAATCTAAATTCACTCAAAAATAAAAAGAATTGAAATGATAAAACATAAAAATAATGAAACTTGGAACTAGGGAATAAGGAACTAAGGACTTGGGACTTGGAAAGAGTAACGGGGGGATAGGGGGGCTAAAGCCTTATAATAAAAATAAGAATTGAAATAGATTAATAAAAATCTATTTCAATAAAAAATAAAATAAATAATAAAGAATGATAAGAGTAAATATAATAAATAAAAATGATAGAAAGAAGTATATAATAATAAGATTACAATGAGAAGATAATTAAGAATATAACAAGTTAAAGATAATTGATTAAGAAATTTCAATAATATAAATTAAAGATTATAATAATTAAAGTTACTTATAATAAAGAAGATATAAAGTGATAAGAAATAGATACAATAAGATGAAGAAAATCTAATCAATATATAATGATACAATTAAGATAATATAACAACAAAAGAAGTTGATGAAGGAGAGATAATAACTATACCAATTGACATAAATAGAATTAAGAAAGTCTAACAAATTACAATAGATAATAAAATCATAACAATAGACTGAGATAAAAAATGTGATGTACCAATAAAGAAAAATACATCAGAAAATAACAATAACATACTATAAAACAAAGATTCCAGGAAGCGAGAATAAATAATAGCACTCAATATAAAAACAACAAAAAAAGGGATAAATGAACCGTTTTAAATTATACAATCAAATATATATTATAAATATGAAAAAGAGTTAATGTTTCTAATGAAGGAAGCATTAACTCTTTTTAGATTAGCCAAGTGATTTTTTCTTGTAAAATCACTTGGCTTTTCAATCTTATGAAAACTTTTTAATGGAGGTAATATTTAATGTGAAAGAAAAGGAGTTGATGGAACAAGAAAGCATGAGTAAAAAGAGTGAGAATTACAGAGGTATCTATAAAGATATGGTTGAGGTTCTAGGACATGATATAACTCTAAAAGTATATGAAAGTTATAAAGGTCAACAGATAACATTTCCGATGAGATTATATTCAGATAAATATGTAATAGATTATCTAAATAAACACTATAATGGAAAGAACTTAAAACAGATATCAAGAAACTTAGGATACACTTGTAATTGGTTACAAAAGGTAATAAATAAGAATGGAATTAAAAAAAGAACGATTAAAATGGAGGTACATAAGAAATGTATTGTAGACAATGTGGAGAAGAATTAAATAATCCAAAGGCAGTAATATGTGTAAAGTGTGGAACTAATAAAGGACAAGGGGAGAATTACTGTCCTGATTGTGGACAAGAAGTTAAAAATAAGGGTGCAGAAGTATGTTTAAATTGTGGAATAAGATTGAAAGGAGCAATGAATAACATAGCAGACCAATTAAAGAGTGTTGCAAGTAAGAGTGGAAGCAATACCAATAATAACAATAATAAAATGGTAGCTGGACTATTAGCAGTATTTTTAGGTTCAATGGGAATACATAGATTTTATCTAGGATATAAGGAAATAGGATTTATACAATTAGGTTTATTTGCTATAGCAATGTTCTTATTTGCACCAGTATTATGGGGATGTTGGATATGGGCAATTATAGATGCAGTTCAGATATTTACAGGGAAAATGAATAATGCTAATGGATTAGAATTAGTTTAATAATAAATTATTAGGAGATAGTTAAATGGGATTTGATGTGTGGAAAACAGGTGTAAAAGCAAAAATAGGATTATTAAAAGCAGATATTGTAGGTAACTATAGAGAAAAAGAAACCAATAGATATATTCGCAAAACAAAGCAAGAAGCTAATCCAAGTATAGTTACTACAAAAGAGCACTTAGAATATTATTTAAAGAAAAAATATAATTTAATATATATAGAGGGAGAACTATATCATGAAATGGAGCAGAAAGATTATAAAAAAATATTGAATAGTGTTGGAAAGACAATGTCTAAGGTAGGAAGAAATACAGCAATAGTAAGTGGAGTGGTTACAGCTGGAATGAGTCCTTTTACAATACCACTTGCGTTAAGTTCAATGTTTCTTGGTGTAATATCTAAGAGCGATTTAGATAATTATGAATATATAATTGATAAAAATGAGGAGCGTATAATATTAAAACATAAAGGTTATAATCCAAAAGCAGATTAAAATTATGAAGAGTATAAACTAAATAAAATTTCATTAAATATTTATTATATTTTTAATAAGTATTTAGTGATTTTTAAGAGAGTAGATAGATTTGTGTAAAAATAAATTTATCTACTCTTTTTTTTGAATATTTTAGAGTACAAAGTAGAAAAATAGGAGAAAAATTGTAAAAGTTTTTACAAAATTAGATATTAATAATTAATGAATTAATTAAAAGTTATAATAGAATGAATAAGTAAGTATAGCTATCAACTTAGTTAATAAACTTTATATATTTATAAAGTTTAGATATAATTATATAAAATATTATAAGAAGAGGGATTTATTATGAGATTAGAAAATGCAATTAATTATAGATTAGTTTCACAGGTAGTAGGTTTTTCAGTAGCAGATAGATGGGGATATAAGAATAATAGTGAAGGATATAAAGAGCTACAAAGGGTATTTAAGGATAAATATAAATTACTAACTCTTGAGGAATTTAAAGATGAAATTATTTTGGCTTGGATAGGAGAATCAGATAATAGAAAAATAGTAAAAAGGTCAATGTCACAAGTCCTTGATGAAGATAGGAGTAATGAACAATATAGAAATTTGTTTAATAAGATTTGTGAAAAGGTAAAAAATCAAAATAAAGAAAATTTGTTAACTGGTATACCTAATGAAATTAGAAAAAATAAAGAAGTTATAAAAAATATAATAGACATTATAGACAATGAGTTTACCAAGATAATAGAATTGGCTAAAAATAAAGAAGTTAATTTTAACTTTGAAAAGGAAGAGATAGATAATATTATTTTAGCTATAAAATATTTAGAAATTATAAAATATGACTCAAAATTAGATGATTTTGATAATGATAGTTTTTTAGATGGGGTTTTGAAGAATTATAATAAAAAAATAAATCAGGTAGAAATACCAGCACACAATTATACAGAACAAATGAAATTAGAAATAAAGACTGATTTCTATGCTAGACTAAACACGATACCAGCTAATAAAAAAGCCAGAAATAGAACTAAAGAAACTATTTTTGATAAAATTGATTACTCTAAAATATCAGAAATGCAACTTGAAGATTTTTTAATAGGTTATGAAGAATTCGTAGACTTTTATGATGAGATTAACAAGAATATACAGTCTATAGATGGATTAATAAAATTTTATAATATAGAGAGTAAGTATAATTTAATATTTTATATTAATATGGCAATAGATTTGTTTGAGGGAACTAGCTTATCAAAAAAAGAGGTAGCAAATAAGATTTCTAAATTAGCATTGATGGATTCATATATATATCGTTCTTCTAAAATGAGATTTGAAATCAATAAGTTAATATATAATTTTGATAAAGAAGATGAAAATTATGAGAGAGTATGTAATGAGGTTAATGAATTAGTAGTGTTAAAAAATAGAATTGTTAATGATTTATTAGAAGTAGTAAGTTTGAAATTTGAATCCTTAAAGGAAGATGCTTTTAATATTATAAGTTCAAAGTCTAAAGTAGAAATAGTTAATCAGATTAAGAAAGTTGATGTAGTAAACTATTTAGGTTTTAATAATGATCAAAAAAAGAAGGAAAATATATTAAGAAATTTAAAATACTTAATAGAGAATAATAAAGAAATATTACTACAAAGAAGTATATTAAAAAATACTATATAATAGATAACAGGTATAGATACTTTAATTAATAATAGAAGTATCTATAATTTTTTTTAAAAGTAAATGGTTTTAATTTACATAAATGTAAATTAAATTTTTAGATTAGAACTTTAAGCAGGATAATTTATGTGACAAAAAGTATATACTCTAATTGTAGCAAATGAGCTACAAAGTGTTCTTTAAAAATTTAATAATAAACATCTAAGGAGAGAAATCTTATGACAAAGTTAAAAGTTGTTTTCATTGACATTGAAACTAGTTCACTACACTTTATGAATGGTGTAATAAGATTAATAGCCTTTTCTGATGGCAATAGTGAAGTAGTTACTACAACTATGGTAGATGATGAATTGAGAGAAATTCTAAAGAATAAAGATATACTTAAAGTTTTTCATAATGCCAAGTTTGATGTAGAATTCTTTATACATAATGGATATGAGGTAAATAACTACTCATGTACTTTAGTTATGGCTCAAGTATTAGGAGAAAAGGAATTGAGTCTTAAAGCATTAACTAATAAATATCTTGGGATTGAGATGGATAAATCTATGCAAAATAGTGACAACTGGAGTGATGATAAATTAACTCAAGAGCATATTGATTATGCTATTAATGATGTTACTAACACAAGATTGTTATACTATAGGCTTTTAGACGAATTACTTAAGAGAAATCTATTGGAAACTTATGAAAGAGAAAGAAGAGCTTTACCTTCTATAGTAATGTTAGAGCTAAATGGTATAAAGATGAACTTTGACCAGTGGAATAAAGTATTAGACTATGATAGAGAACTTTGTGATGAAATTCAGAAAGAAGTAAGGGCAATATTAGGGTTAGAGGAATTAAATCTAAACTCTCCAAAGCAAATAGTTGAGGCTTTATATGAGTATGGAATTAAGTTACATTCAACATCTGATGATGAATTAGCTAAATATTCAGATGACCATGAAGTGGTCAAGCTTATAAGAAAGTATAGAAAATTAAAGACTAAGATAAGGACTTATGGCGACAAAATGAAAACGTTTTTATGTAAAGGTGGAAGAATTAGAGGCTCATGGTGGCTAATAGGAGCTACTTCTGGAAGAATGTCTTGTAATAATCCTCCACTTCAAGCTATGCCAAGTAGTAGTAGGGAGTTCTTTGTTGCAGAAAAAGGAAATAAGCTAATATGTGCTGATTATTCACAAGTTGAGCTTAGAGTTCTTGCAAGTATTTCTAGAGATGAAACTTTAATTAATTACTTTAATGAAGGGGTTGACCTTCATACAGGTACAGCTAGTTTAGTTTTAAATAAACCTATAGGAGAAATTACTAAGGAAGAAAGGCAAGTAGGAAAGATTCTTAATTTTGGTATATGCTATGGGATTACAGCTTATGGTATTCAAAAAAATCTAAGAAAATTTGGAATAGATATATCGTTAGAACAAGCAGAGCGATATAGAGTTGAATTTCTTAAAGGTTATCCAAAGATAAAAGAACTTCAAGATAAATTACTAAGAGCTAATGGAATTATGAGTTTGGGAGGGAGATATTGGGAAGGTAGAGCTTTATCAATGACTCAAAGATTAAATTTTCCAATTCAAGGTTCAGCAGCAGAGGGCTTAAAAGAAGCTTTAGCATTACTAGTATGTAATATGAAGAGTTCTTGGAAGTTGGTAGCTATAGTTCACGATGAAGTTGTTATAGAAGTTGTAGAAGAAGATGTAGAAGATGCAAAAGATATTTTGAAATTTTGCATGATTAATGGGATGAAAAAAATTATTAAGGATATCCCAGTTATTGTTGATATTTCAATAAACGATAATTGGTGTAAGTAGAAGGAGGAATTACAAATGATTTTTAGAAACAAGTATGGAATTTTAGGAACAACTAAAACTAAGCCTAATTTAAATGAAGGCGATTATGAAGCAATAATACAAAAAATAACTTATTTAAGAGATCAGAAAACAGATTGGGGGCTTAGAGATTTGATTGAAGTAATATACGAGATTGATGATGATAAAACAAAGCAAACAAAAAAAGAAAATATAATGATATCTCAAGCAAAAAACTCTAAATGTTTTAAATTCTTAAATGATGTGTATAAAGGTGATATTCCTGATGAGATAGATATTGAAGAACTAATAGGTAAGAAATGTATATTAACTATTAAGCATAATGCTGATGATAAGGGAAATGTTTATGCAAATATAGTAGAAAGAAAGTTTTATTAATTATAAGATGACTTAGTTTTTACTAAGTCATCTTAAATAAAAAGGAGAGATAGAAATGTCAGATATAGCAAGATTAAGACAAAGAAGACCAGCGCCCAAAGTTACATATAAAAAACCTATAATAAAATATGATGATTTAGAAACGGAACAGGAGCTTGATGAAGAGCAGAGCATTGTAGATATAGATAGAATTAAAAAGCAAAAAAAGTATATTAATTTTGAGGAAAGGTTAGAAAATGAGGAGAGTATTTCAATAGGAAATTTTAGATATGACCGACACGGCATATATTTTAAATATACTGACAAGAAATCAGGAGAAATAAAAGAGAAAAAAATTTCTGATGGAGTTTATATCAAAGATAAGGTTTATAATATCGATACTAAAGAAGTGTATACAAATGTATTATATAAGTTTGATGATAATTTTAATGAGATTAAGTGTCCTATGAGCGTTATTCTACCTAATGAATTATCAAAGAAAGTTATTAATGGATTTGATATTCCATATGCAAATAGAAAGTTAATATCAGAATTTTTGAGTTTGCAAGTGAAAACTGCCCCTTGTATTAATGTTTACAAAAATGTGGGATGGCATAAAGCTATAAATTTTAATGATGAATTTATTTTTAGACATGATAGGACAATAACTAACGATGAAGAGGAGATAGCTATATGTGATGTAGAAATTTCAGACTATGATTTACGACATAAAGGCTATTTGCAAAGTTGGGTAAATATGTATAGAAAACACATAAAGGGTAATATTCAATTAGAAGCATTAATTTGTATGGCAACGGCTTCGGTAGTTGTTGGGAAGTTGGCTAGAACAGGTGGAGAAATGGAAAGTTTATTAATACATATATATGGAAACAGTACACAAGGTAAAACAACTGGTGTAATGACAGCAGTTTCGCTAATGGGTAATCCTAGTACTAAGGATAAGGGGCTTATAAGGCTTTGGAATGGTACAAATAATGCAATAATGAATTCTTTAGGAGGTAATTTTGGAATTCCAGTAGTTTTTGATGAATTATCAATGAGTAGGGAAAATGACTTTACAAGTATGATTTACTCAATGGTGAGTGGAAAAGATAAAGCTAGATTAAATGATTCAATTACACAAAGAGAACAAGTAGAATGGTCAACCGTAATAATTTCTACAGGAGAGCAATCTATTCTTGAAAGAACTAATAAAAATACTGGATTATCAATTAGAGCAATTGAATTTGCTAATATTCAATGGACTAAATCTGCTGAAAATGCAGAGGAAATAAAGAGAGTAATTCTTAATAATTACGGAGTAGGAGCAGAATCAATAGTAAGAAAAGTAAAGTACTTAAAGGAAGAAGGGGTACAAGCTTTACTTAATAAATGGATAACTAAGCTGAAAGAGATACTTCCCCAAAATAAGTTTAGAGATAGGGTTGCAAATAAGCTGGCAATAATACTTGTTACTGGAGAAATAATAAATGATTCGATAAGAATTGATTTAGATTTAGATAGTATACTTAAGTTTTTAGTTGAGAATGAAGAGAAAAACATGCTTGAAAGAGATATTGGAGCAAAGGCATTCAATCAGATAATACAAAAAATCATTGAGAATAAAGGCAATTTCAAAATAAATAATATATCAATTAAAAATAATATCTGTTGGGGAAATATTAACTTCAAAGAAGATTACTATGAAGTTGCAATTCTAAAGAATGTTTTAGAAAAGAACTTGAGAGATTTAGGGTATGGAGAACCTAAAGTAGTGGTAAAAGAATGGAAAAACTCTAATTATTTAGATACTGAAAATGATAGAACAACTAAGAGATTCAGACTCTTCGATAGTGAAGAGCAAGAACTGAGAAAAAATTCATTAGAGAAGGAAGAGTTACCAAAGAAATTAGATGATACAACATATATTCTAAAAATACCTAAAGAGTATTTAGATAAATTTTTAATTGATAATTAATCAAATATAACCCCGTAAAACCCGTAATCCCGTTAAAAGTAATAGTTATATATAAAATAAAAGCTAAGTAAGTTAATTATATTAATAAATTTTATATAGCTATAGAAAAAACTACGGGATTACGGGAAAACGGGAAATTAAATAATCATATACAAAGGAGGGAAAATAATGAGTTCCAATAATAAGAGTAATGAAATAATAGATTTACTTTCAGAAATAATAATTAACTTTATATGTGAAAGTAAATCTAATGATAAATAGAATCAATAAATTAAATACATATATAAATAATCAAGAAAGTAGAGGTACATATTATGAAAGAAAGAGAAATGAAAATAGTTAAAGAAATGATAGAGAAAGGAATGGGCAAGCATAGGTATGGTGGACAAGAAGCTTTAGTAAGGCTATCAATAAAAATACCTGCTAAAAATATATCTCAATTAGTTGAAGAACTTAAAAAATTATCAATAATTCCGATGATGATTTTTAAAAACCAAAGAGGACTTACTATAGAGTGGTGGGCAATTAATAATCAGCTAATTTTTGGTAAGGATAATTATCTTAGCTTAATTGAGGAGTTTTTAAATTATGTAGAAGGAATAGGATTTAATGAGTGGATATTTGATTTAGGTTGTTTAGATGACTCTTTACCATTTACTTTAAACCATAGGAATAAGGACTTGATGGTAATAGTTAATCCTAAATTTACAGTAGAAAATTTTAATAATACTGGAGAGATAGAGATAATTGATGAAACTCAATAGTTACAAGTTGTATAGTTAATTAATTATGGAAAATATCGGTTGTGAAATCACAATAATAACGATATTTTCCGTTATAAACTAAGATGATAAGTATATATTATAAATTTGATTAGAGAAAAACATGAAAATTGGAGGTATATAAAATGGTTTTAAAGAAGTTACTTAATAATATAGAAGATGAGAATGCAAGAAAAAGATTAGCTCTATATACTCGTGTTAGTACTATAGAGCAATCTGAAGAGGGCTATAGTATAGATGAACAAGAAAGATTACTAAGGAGTTGGGCAGAGAAAAACAATTATGAAGTGTATAAGTGTTATTCAGATAGAGGGATTAGTGGGAAAGATATTAAAAATAGACCAGCTTTGAAAGAGTTATTAAAAGATGCAGAAGAAAAAAAGTTTGATATGGTTATCTCATGGAAGATAAACCGTATAAGTAGAAAGTTAGCTGATGTATTAAAGATAGTTGACATATTAGAGAAGAATGATATAACATTCAAATCATATTCAGAGCCATTTGAAACAGATACACCAGCTGGAAAAATGCAGTTTCAGATGATGGCATTGATAGGAGAGTTTGAGAGAGGAACAATAGCACAAAATGTAAAGATGGGAATGTGTGCAAAAGCAAAAGCAGGAGAATGGTGTGGTGGAAGAGTTTTAGGATATGACTTAGTACCTATAGAGAATCAAGAAGGAGCTAAGAGAAGAAAAAGTAAATTAATTATAAATGAAAGAGAAGCAGAATCTATAAGACTTATTTTCAACGAATATGTTAATGGAAAAGGATATAAGGCTATTACTAATAAACTAAACAAATTAGGATATAAAACTAAGAAGAATAATGATTTTTCAGTAAATTCAATAAGAGAAATTCTAACTAATCCTGTGTATATAGGAAAAGTTAGATATAATGTAAGGCAGAATTGGGCAGAGAAAAGAAGAAGAAATATAAATGCTAATCCAATAATAACAGATGGAATACATGAGGCAATAATAGATGAAAAGCTATGGGATAAGGTGCAAGTAATCATGGAAAGTAAGAAAGGTAAACCATCAAGAATATATGATGGGGAATATCCACTAACAGGAATACTAAGATGTCCTAAATGTGGAGCTGGTATGGTGATTTCAAGAACTACTAATAAGTTGGCTGATGGAACTAAGAAAAGAATAGCTTATTATTGTTGTGGAGCATGGAAAAATAAAGGTACAAGTGTATGTAATTCTAATACAATAAGAGTTGATAAAGCTAATGAGTATGTATTCAATAAGATTTCAGAATTACTTTCTAATGAGAAAATGGTTGAAACTATAGTAAATAATATTAATAAGGAAAGACATAAAAAGATAAATCCAGCTAAGAAGGAGCTAGAAAGAATTGATAAAGAGCTTGAAAAGATAGATAAAAAGAAAACTAAGCTTTTCGAGGGGTACGAAGAAGATCTAATATCTAAGGAAGAGTTCAAGGAGAGAAAAGATGAGCTAAACAAGAGAGCTAAAAGTCTTCAAGAGGAAAAAGAACCATTGATAGTTACACTTTCAGATGATGTGATGGAAGAAATACCTTATGAATTCATAAAGAGTATACTAGAAAATTTCAGTAAGGTTCTAATAGAAAGTGCAACTAGAGAGCAACAGAAAAAATTGATTCATATGATAATATCAGAAATAACTATAAATGAATCAAGAGAAATAGATTCAATAAAACTAAAAATAAATGATAGTTTGGTTGACTATATAAGTAAGGAAGAAGGGGTATCTATAAAGGGTACTCCTTCTTCTTTTATATTAAGCAATGTTGGAATGAGTATGTTGAATTTAGATATAATTATATAAGTATTAAAATATTAGAATAATTTGGTATAATAAAAATGTAAAATTTTAAGATAAAGTATCAGGAGGAATTATGCCGTATAGAAGAAGTTTAGATGAATTAAGAGAGGAATTAATTAATGAGGGGAATGAATTAACTTTATTTTTGCAGACTAATAATAATATATACTCTTTTAGAAGTAGGCTAAGCAATGAGCAACAATTAGAAATAATAAACCCTATTAGTGAAGCTATTAATAATAAAGAATATAATCAGTATGATACATTGGAAAGAAGACCCAATACAATATACTATATAATAAATGATATGATAGAATATCAATCATTAGGTAATATTTTAGAATTAAATATGCAAATTGAAAATGATGAAGTTAATAGAGCTACTCTTAGAGCAATAGAAACAGATAAAATAAAGATGATTATATTTAAAAAAGGGCAATTTATATTTTTATATAAGTATAATTCTAGCAAATTATTTAAGCAGGGATGGAAAGCTAGATTTGATAATGAGGAGGCTGTTGTTGAAAGAGAGACAGATAATGTTCTTATACTTTCAAAATTGATTCCTGATATAATAATTGATGTTCAGAATGAAGTTGCATTTATATTAAACATAGTACAAGCAGAATATATTTTAGATATAGATAGATTATTTACGGGAACACTAACTAATTTTTCAGATAATTTAAGAGCGTTTAATTTGATGAGAGAAGATACTATTGCTGAGTTTATAAATCAAGTTAGTGGAAAGAATAATTATATGAGAAAACTACATAAAATTCAGACAACTCAATCTTATCAATATTTTCATCAGAATATTGATATAATACCAGATGTTTTAAATCAATATGGATTAAATATAAACTTTGATGAGCAGAACGGTCAAATAGTATTTGACGAAGAAACTGATGTTGGAGATGTATTACATCTATTTGCTGATGACTATGTGAGAAGACATATAAGTAGAAGAGATGATGTTATTAATTAATAAAAAGGAGGAATAGATATGCTGCTTAAACTAGCACTATCTATAACCAGTTTTATTCCGCTATATTCACTAATGATATTTATGTACGTATATCAATTTTTATATGGAAATATTGATAGCTCTACAAAAAAATATGTTATTATAGCAATTTCTATAATTATGATTGTACAATTAATTTTTAGCATAATAGCAAGTAAGTATATATATGATAAAGAAAATACTAGAAATACAGAAAATGAGATTATATTCCATAATATAAAAGAAGATAAGAAGGCTTATGTGAATTACATGATGACTTATTTATTACCATTATTAACATTTGACTTAGATAAAATAAATGGTTTCTATATAGTATATACTAATATATTTATATTAGTATTTATAGTAATGAATGCAAGAGCAGAGAATTTTAATTTCAATATTTTCTTATCTATTAAGGGATATACTGTTTATACTGGTAATAATATTAATGGAGATGAAAAGATACTATTAATAAAGAAAAAGAGGTTTTCTAATATTAGGAGAAATCATGAAAAATATAAATTTGTATCTTTTGGCGGAAGTAATGATATATATTTATGTAGAAGATATAGTGATGAAGAAATTAACTAAATAAAGAAAAGAGGAGAACATAGAGATGGATTTATATTACGTAAATAAAAATGCACAAGAAAATGGAGACCATGAAGTTCATAAATATAATTGTTCACATAGACCTAAGCAACAAAATTGTTTATATTTAGGAGCATTTAATACATGTAAAGAAGCTGTAAGAGAGGCTAAAAAGCATTATAATAAAAGCAATGGGTGTTATTACTGTTGTAAAGAGTGTCATACTAGTTAGTAGAATGGAAGAAGTACTTATTTTTAGGTACTTCTTTTAGATATATATTGAAAATAAATTTAGTAAAAAACCTCACTTAATACTGATACGGAGAACCGTATCACAAGTAAGTGCGAACTTTACCAAAATTGGATATATAAATGAAAGGTAGGTCTGCTTTAATTCTGCAATGAAACTCACAAAAATCTAAAATTTGAATTTTTGTAGGTTATTGTAGTTTTATTCATAGGTTCTTCGTTTTTCACCTATTTCAGCAAATTAGAATTTGTTTTTTCTAATCTATAGTATTGAAAGAAATTGTAAAACATTCCACAAATATATTTTTTATATTCATTTCAGATTTAGGTTAAAGTTAGTAGTTATTCTTTTGTGTATATAAGTTATTTGAAGTAATAAAGTTTCAATTGAATTTGGATAAATATGAATATAAAAGTATTGAAAAAAAATAAAAGTTTATATATAATGTAATTATACTAAAATATAAACATGAAAAATATAAATGTAAAGGAGATGTAAATATGCGCAAAGAGGTAGTTTTTAACTAAACTAACTGAATAAGGATTATTTTAAAAAGTATATGAAAAAAATCTTGGATAACTCAAGGTTTATTTGTGGTAGAAACAATTATTAATAATATTGATATTACCATGTCTATTTGTGTACTCTAAAAATAATCAGTATTATAATGAGCATATTACATCTTTATTTGAAGAATAGGAAAACTGTGTTCTAAACACGGTATTTTTATGCCTATTTTTACTATATTTATAGATATGATATAAGACTTTAATTTGCATAGCTTAATCATAAGTTATATAAATTAAAGTTGTATATTTCATGTTTATATTTAGGTTATATAATTATGAGGCTGTAAGTGAATTATGTTCACTTACAGCTTTTTTTATTTAAGGAGATTATTTTGATGATTTATATATTTAAATATGAAGATTATGAAAAACAAATAAATTTTTTTAAAAATACTAGGATGGTGATTATTAATGGTTAATAAACTTTCAGCATATAAAACTTATTTATTATTTTCAGCTATTACAGCAATGTGTTTTTCACTAGTAGCTACAGTTATGATAGTGTATCACATTGAAACGGTGCATTTAAATCCACTTCAGCTTATACTTGTTGGAACTACTTTAGAAGTAGCATGCTTTATATTTGAAATTCCTACAGGAATAGTTGCAGATGTGTACAGTCGTAAACTATCTATTGTTATTGGTGTAGTTTTAACAGGAGTGGGATTTATTTTAGAAGGTTCTATTTCTAGTTTCGTTTTCGTACTTGTAGCACAGATTGTATGGGGATTAGGTTCTACTTTTATTAGTGGATCTGTTGAAGCTTGGATTGCGGAAGAAGAGAAAGATAAAGATTTGGATAAAATTTATATAAAGGGAGCACAAGCAGGACAGATAGGATCGGTTATTGGAATAGTACTAAGCACTGTAATAGCTAATTTATCTGTAAGACTACCTATTATAGTTAGTGGAGTCTTATTTATAATTCTTGCATTATTTTTATGGTTATATATGCCAGAAAATAATTTTAAATCATCTGCTCCAGAGGATTTAAATACTTTTAAAAAGATGGGATATACCTTTAAATCTGGTCTTAAATTTATAAAAAATAAACCTATAATTATAATTTTGCTTTCAGTAACTTTATTTTATGGATTATCCAGTGAAGGTTATGATAGACTTTCTAATATGCATTTTTTACAAGATACTATGCTTCCTAAACTTGGAAACCTTAAACCAGTGACTTGGTTCGGAATTTTTGGAATTGCAGGAATGATATTGAGTGCTATAGTAATGCATTTTATGGAAAAGAAGCTTAAGGATGATGATAAGAATAAAAATGGAAAGCTGTTATTATGTATAAATATATTTTATATATCATTTATGTTCATATTTGCTATTACAAAAAGATTTAACTTAATGCTAATAGCTTATTTAGCGACAAGTACCTTTAGAACTATAAATGAACCTATATTTAGTGCATGGCTTAATGGACATATAGATGACAAGGCCAGATCTACTGTACTTTCTATAAATGGACAAATAAATTCCTTAGGTCAAATTTTAGGTGGACCAATTATAGGAATCATAGCTACAAATATTTCAGTGAGTATGGGTATAGCATGTACTTCGTTATTAGTAACACCGGTATTAGTGTTATATATTGTTGCTATGATAATGGATAAAAAGGTGGTTGATAGAGTTGGAGGTATTGATTATGAAGAAAATAATTAATATAGGAATCGTAGCACACGTGGATGCAGGAAAAACAACTATAACAGAAAACTTATTATATTATAGTGGAGCTATAAAATCAGTTGGAAGAGTTGATTTAGGCAATACACAGACGGATTCTATGGAGCTTGAGCGTAAGAGAGGGATTACCATTAAATCATCAACCATATCTTTTAATTGGAATAATGTCAAGGTTAATATTGTTGATACTCCAGGACATGTGGATTTTATTTCGGAAGTTGAACGTTCATTAAGTGTTTTAGATGGAGCGATACTAGTTATATCAGGAGTAGAGGGTATTCAGTCACAAACAAGAATATTATTTGAGACATTAAAGGAGTTAAACATTCCAACAATAATTTTTGTAAATAAGCTAGATAGAATTGGGGCAAATTTCAATAAAGTATTTGAAGATATAAAGAAGAATATGTCCAATAAAGTAGTTAGATTACAAGAAGTATATGATGTAGGAAGCAAAGCTGTTTATATAAAAAAACTATTTGATACATGCATGATAAATGATGATGCTATTGATGTTTTATCAGACTTAGACGAAGCATTTTTAGAAAGATATATTGGTGGAATAGAACCTGATAAAGAAGAAATACAAGAAAAGCTTTCATTATATGCAAGTGAAGGAAGTCTATATCCAGTATTTTGTGGTGCGGCAGCAATTGGACTTGGAGTTGAAGACTTATTAGATGGAATTTGTAGTTATTTTCCATTTGCAGGTGATGATTGTGAAAGTGATTTATCTGGAGTAGTATTTAAAATCGAAAGAACAAGTAAAAATGAAAAGAAGGTTTATGTAAGATTATTTGGAGGAAAAATATCTGTAAGAGATAAAATTCAAGTACCTAATAAGGAGATAGCAGAAAAAGTAAAGAAAATTAATAGGTTAGAAAATGGGGGAGTTGTTGAAGCACAGAGGATAGAAGCAGGGGATATAGGTATTTTATATGGACTTACAAGTTTCCAAGTGGGAGATGTTATTGGAATTTCAAATGATAAAATTAAAAATATATCTATAGCTAAACCAGCATTAAAAACAACAATTTCTGCAATTGATAAAGAAAAAAATCCAGAGCTATTTAAAGCATTAACATTACTTGCAGAGGAAGATCCACTACTAGAATTAGAGATGAATGACATAGATAAAGAAATTTATGTCAACTTATTCGGTGAAGTTCAAATGGAAATACTAAGTTCCATGTTAGATGATTTATATGGAATAAAAGTAGAGTTTTCGAATATTGAGACTATCTATAAGGAAACACCTAAAGGTTTTGGAGCGTCAATAATGCATATGCAGGAAGACTTAAATCCATTTTGGGCGACAGTAGGCTTAGAAATAGAACCAGCAGGGAGAGGCGAAGGTCTTAGGTATATTTCTAATGTTTCAGTAGGGTCATTGCCAAAATCTTTTCAAAATGCAATTGAAGAAGCAGTTATTAAGACAAGTAAACAAGGATTATTTGGATGGGAGGTTACAGATGTAAAAGTCACTCTTAGCTGTGGTGAATTTTTTAGTCCAGCCAGCACTCCAGCAGATTTTAGAAATGTGACACCTATGGTATTCATGGAAGCATTATATAAAGCACAAACTGTTTTATTAGAGCCATTACATGAGTTTGAGTTAAAGATTCCTCAAAATGCTTTAAGCAAAGCGGTATGGGATTTAGAAACTATGAGGGCAACCTTTGATAATCCTATTGTTATAGGGGATGAATTCTCAATAAAGGGATTAATTCCAGTAGAAAATTCAAAAGAATATAAAATGAAAATAGCTTCATATACAGAAGGTAGAGGAATGTTTGTGACAAAATTTTATGGGTATAAGGAAGCTTCAGCTGAATTTTCAAAAGCACGCAAAAAAACAACGTATGATCCATTGAATAAAAAAGAGTATTTGCTTCATAAACTAAACGCAATTAGAGATTAAATTTAAATAGATAAGTTAAATTTTTATATGTAGGATTTAAATATAAGACATTCAAAGCCTAAAAGTAAAGGAAGGGTCGTCTGAAGAAGATGAAGACCCTTCCTTTTTTCATGTTACTATGCTTAATTGTAAGTGCTTGAAATTTGTAATATAATGTAAATAAAGTTTTTAATAATAAGGGGACGCACAAATGAAAATCGACTTTAAAATAACAAAAGATGACTATATAAGCTTCAATTTACATCATTTAGAAAACTCGAAATCACAGAAAAGTACATTTAACATACTTAGATATGCTGTACCCATAGTACTTTCTATACCAATCTACTTTACAGGAACGGGGATATTTAATCAACCGAATATATATTGGATTATAGTAGCGATAGTTTTTTTAGTCATTTGGATTTTAACATATCCTAAGCAATACAAAAAATTAGTAGCTAAAGAAACTGATAAACTCATAAGTTAAGGAGATAATTCATCAATATTTGGAAGTAAGACTTTAGAAATTATTGATGGGACAATAGTAGTAAAAGGGGATTCTATATCAGAAACAGTATCGTTAGAAAGTATAAAAGATGTAAAAGTTTACGAAGATATGATCCTTATATATATAAGTGGATTTGTAGCTCATATAATTCCAAGGAGATATTTAGATAAAGAAATAGAGAAAGAACTTATGAAAGAGCTTAAAAAATGTAAGGCTTTAGAACAATTAAAGTAAAACGTGCTCCTTTGGAGGTGTAACGGAGAACCGTATCATAAATAAATGCGGTTTTTACTGAAATTGTAAATAGAATAATGTTATAAGATATTAAAACTCTTACTTGTATTAAACTACAGGTAAGAGTTTTTTTATAAAGTAATTAAGCTATTGTAAAATAATAACTTGATATATTTATTTAAGAATAGAATAATATGGTATAATAAAAATATAAAGTAATGAATAAATGTATTATAATGCGAAATAGTAATATGTAAAGTAATATATAGATAATATAGTCTAAAGTTTGGATGGTGATATTATGAATAATATATTTTTAAAAGAACCTTGGTTAAAATGGGCAATTGAGATACAAAGTATTGCACAATGTGGATTAACATATACAAAAGATATATATGATAAAGAACGATATGAGCAATTAAGAAATATTGCAGCTGAAATGTTAAGCTATAAAACAGATATTCCTATTGATAAAATAAAAACTTTATTCTGTAATGAAAGTGGTTATCAGACCCCTAAATTAGATACTAGAGCAGTAATTTTTAAAGATGAGAAAATATTACTTGTTCGTGAGAACAACGGATTATGGTCACTACCTGGTGGTTGGGTAGATGTTTTAGAATCAATAGAATCAAATACTATAAAAGAAGTAAAAGAAGAATCTGGGCTTGATGTTACTGCAAAAAGAGTTATTGCTATTCAAGATAGAAATAAACATAATAAACCGTTATATCCTTATGGAGTGTGTAAGGTTTTTGTTGAATGTGAAGTTACTGGTGGAGAATTTATTGAAGATATAGAGACTATAGAGATGAATTATTTTTTAGTTGAAAACCTTCCAAATCTTTCTGAAGAAAAGGTTACATCTAAACAAATCGAAATGTGTTTTGAAGCTAAAAATAATCCAAATTGGCAAGTAATGTTTGACTAATATATAGATGTATTTAAGGGGAGAGATATATGATAAAAGCAGTTATATTTGATTTAGATGGTTTATTAATTGATAGTGAGATAGTTTCATATAAAATCTATAAAGAAATATTAAACCAATTTGGACATAGCTTTTCTATTGAAGAATACGCTCAAAATTTTAGCGGAAAAACAGAAGTTAAGAATGTTACAAATTTAATAGATACATATAATTTACCGTGGACTGTTGAGGTAGGATTAGACAACGTATTAAAAGTTGAAGATAAGTTTATTAATGAAGGTATTGATTTAAAGACTGGAGTAAAAAAATTATTAACGTATTTAAAAGATAACAATTTAAAAATTGCTATTGCTTCATCAAGTACAAGAGATAGAGCATTAACGATATTGAGACAGCATAACATTGTTGAATACTTTGATGAATTTGTATTTGGTAATGAGGTTGAAAAAGGAAAACCAAACCCAGATATTTTCTTAAAAGCTTGTGATAAAATTTCAGTAAATCCAGAAGAATGCTTAGTTTTAGAAGATAGTGAATCAGGAATTCAAGCAGCATATTCAGCTAATATTCCAGTAATATGTATACCAGACATGAAAGTTCCAAATCAATATTATTTGAATATGACAAAAGCAGTATTATCTTCATTAGAAGAAGTTATTTATTATTTATAGAGTAGATTTAATGAACAATTTTAATATAGTACGAAATAATTCTAAAATATAAATATATATTATAATTAAGAATAACAACTAAACAAAGATATTACTCACAAGAAACTTCTATGTGTAATTAGATTACATATAGAAGTTTTTATATTTTAGGGAGGATTGATGATGAAGAAGATTTATAAAGAAAGTAAATTACTAGAAGTGAATAATATACCAACGGAAGTAATTGAAAGAATGAAAGTAATAATAGATATACTAAATGAAAACTATGGAGAATATAGAGATATAGAAGCTGATTTAGGTGGATATGTAGTTATAGCAGAAAACATCGTAGATATCGAAATACTGAAACAAGATAAGTTACAAGGTTTAGTACCAGAATATACTGATGTAATTGAATGTAGTGAAGGAGTTAATTGGACTTCTTCACTATTTTTGCTTTCAAGTGATTTTTCAATTGTAGTAGTAACAACAGAAGAACTTTCTAAGTTCCTACAAGAATAAGATAAGGAGGTTGAATTAATGTGAGTAAGAAGAGTGAAGAAAAGATAATCAAGGAAACTAAATACTGCAGGATAATAAATCAAGGAAAAGTTGGAGAAGGAGAGTACACATACTCAATAGAGAAAATCTACATCAAAGAGCTAAAGAGAGATGAAGTAAGATTCTGTGTCTACAAGGCAACTAGAAGAGGTGATGAAACATATATTCCAAGAAGTCTTGATGTAACAGAGCTAGAACTAATAGAGTTAATAAAAGAGTCAATAAGTAGAAAAGTATTTTCAGAAGGATTCATTGAAATGTTAAAACAAGAAATAAACAAAGTTTAGAAGTCTTAATTGCTATATGTATAGTGATTAAGACTTTTTATATTTTATAAGAAGATAGGAGAGTAAAGAAAAATGGTAGCAAAGCAATTTTCAGATATAATACAAAGATTTCTTATGAAGGAAATAAATAAGGTTATAGCAAAGTATAGTAAAGTCAGTAATGAAAATATAGAAATTATTGGAAATTTAATAAAACTGATAGAAGATGAAGAACTTAAAGAAGAGCTTTATAAAGATTTTGATAATACATTAGAAATAGCAAAAGAACTAGCAGAAGAATATGTAGAAATTAGAGCAGATATAATTTCTATGTACCTAGGAATAAAAGATAATACAGAACTAAAGGTATCTATAAAAGAAGTAATAAAATACTATGATGACTTGAAAGATAATGACTATATATTGATTGATGGAAACCATTTAATATATAAGAAAGGTTCTAACTTAAAAATCCTTGCTAGAGTAGCACTAGAAAATATGATGGATGATGAATGGCATGTAGATAGATTGTTTGATAAAGATACAATAATATCATATTGGGTAGAAGGAGTAAGTAAGAGTGAAGCTATAGATGAGTTACTTGCAGATGAAGATGTAGAATATGTATTAGATTTAGATCCAGTATGTATATTTGAAAATAAAGTAGATGAATATCTATATTCAGAAATAGAAGTATAAGAGCTAACCATATTGATGGTTGGCTTTTTTGAATTTGGAGGAAATGTGTATGAAGAGAATTCTATGTGTAGGTGTAATAAGAGCTGGAAAGCTAGAAGTAAAAACTAACAATAAGGAGATAGAAAGATATGTTCAAGAAAAATAACAGATATGTAACAAGAGGAATAAATGAGAAAGTAGATATAAGACTACAACTAATAATGTGGAGCATGATTGATAAGCTAAAGGATAAAGGAAATGTTGAAGTGGACTACTTGCAAGTTTTCAAGATAAGAAAAGAAGGAAATAAGATTGTAATAAATCAAAGTCAAGAAGTTCCAGAGTATTCATGTACATATGAAATAGAAATTGGAGATATTCAGATAGATGATGTGATTAAAGTATATGTAATAGATAGTGGGGAATATTCTACAATGCTATTTCCTCATGAATATTAGTATCTATCTAAATACTGAAAGGAGGTGATGAAGATGAATATTGTAAAGGTGTTAAAGATACTAGGAACAGTTATTACAGTTATAGCTGTAGGTATAGAAGGAAACAACTAAATCAAATTACTTTTAATATGTGATTTTACAAGAGAAAATCACAATTATAATCAGCATTACAAATAATCGTAATCAAGTTATTATTTAATTGAGAATTGAAAGGGGGTAAATAAAGATAATGAATGAAAAAAATATATGATAGTTATAGTGGAGTTTATAAAGAAATGGTAGAAATTCTAGGAGAAGAAGTTACATTGAAAATATATGAGAATTTCAGAGGTCAACAAGTAACATTTCCAATGAGACTATATTCTAAATCTTATGTAGAGGAGTATATCATAAAAAACTATAATGGAAAAAATATAAAACAAATATCAAAAAAGCTTGGATATACATGTAATTGGGTACAGCAAGTTATAAACAAATTAAAGATAAAAGAAAATGGAGGAAGAGAAGAATGTATTGTAGACAATGTGGAGAAGAACTAAACAATCCAAAAGCAGTAATATGTGTAAAGTGTGGAACAAATAGAGGACAAGGAGATAACTACTGTCCAGAATGTGGACAAGAAGTGAAGAATAGAGAAGCAGAAGTTTGTCTAAATTGTGGAGTAAGACTAAAGGGAGCAGTAAATAACTTCACTAATCAAATAAAAAGTAGTGTAAGTAAAGGTAGTGAAAGCAGTTCGAATAACAATAAGATAGTTGCAGGACTACTAGCGGTATTTTTAGGAGTATTAGGAATACATAGATTCTATTTAGGATATAAGGAAGTTGGATTCATACAATTAGGAATATGTATATTAGGTATGTTTGTTTTTGCACCTATAGCATTTGTAAGCTATGCTTGGGCTATATATGATGCAGTTCAAATATTCACAGGAAAATTGAATAATGCTAATGGAGAAACATTAGTATAGGTTTAATATTTTAAATATCTCTTAATATAATAATAGGTTAAGAGATATTTTTTTTTGCAAAATAATAAATAAAAAATGAAAAATTGAGAAAAAACGAGCAAACAAGAGATAGTGTATTCATAGCATGAAATCGGGGAAGGGGCGTTAAAGGAGGGGCAAGAGCTCAAAAAACATATAGCATGGGAAAAGGAGGGGCTACGAGTGAATAATAATGCAAAAATAATGCATAAAGAGTGCATAAAATTTTTGGGAAAGTGAAAATCGTCTAAAATCGACTTTGAAGATTTAGAATTACGAAAATATAATAACATTACAAACTTGATTTGAGGAGGAGCTAATATGATTAAACATCGACCAAATGAACTTAAAGTTGGAGTTCATAAAGTAACTATTGATAGTATTGAGGTAGAAAAAGGCGATACTATGGAAATTCATTTAAGTAATCATAGATTAAAAAGATATGGACATTTTCATGTACCGTTGGAGTGTAAAGAGATAGTTAGTAAGCTACTAGATACTTCAAACAATAAAAAGGAGATAGATGAAAATGCTGATATTTGTACTAAGATAAAACAAGCAAAGCTTGAGGGAAAAACGATAAATATTAGAATAGTTCGTAATGAGCAAGGCAAGATAGAGCTTGATGACATTATAGATGATGAAACATTTGAAGAAGAAATGAAAAGAAAATTCAAAGATTGTAGAGCTGTGCCAATAGAAATAGAAGAGGGAGAGTGTCCTAAAGATGAGAAAATCAAAAAGACCATTATAAATGATTATAACGGCAGTGAAGAAACCAACTATACTAATTTTAGAGTAGAGCTAAAGAAAGTTGGAGATAAATTCGAAGTAGATGAAAATGGAGTATGGGAGATACTTGAAAATGGACAGTCTTCTAAAGTTGGTGAGTACATGATACTAAAAAGTATACGTAAAAATACGGATACTGGAAAGTATAAAGCTGTTATAAGATATAAAGCCTTTTCAGAAATCAAAGAGATTGAGGTAGATAGGGAAACATATCTTAATAAGAATAAAATAGTAGATCTTATTAATTTAGGATTAGATGTTATGCATAGCAATGCATCAAAAGCGGCTGAATTTTTTAGAGAGTGTGAAAAAACTATTGAGAAAGTCACTAATGTTCACTCTAAAATAGGCTTTTCTAAAAACAATGACCAAGTTTGTTACAAGCTATATAGATGTATTGGGATAGACTCTCAATATATAGGCAACTATGAAATAGAACCTAAAGGTACAAAAGAAGCCTATGAAAAAATGTTAGTTGAGGAGGTGTATGGAAAATGTGAACTTGAATTCATAATAATTGTTGCATTATCAGCTATAATTCTTGGATATATAGGGGAGGATTTAGGATTTGATAGTATTATCATTCATTTAGCTGGTAATTCAAGTACAGGTAAATCAACTTGTTTGAAGTTAGCAATATCATTATTTGCGAAACCAGATGCAAAAAAACAAAGCTTATATAATACATATAATGCTACTAATAATGCTTTGTTGAATAAGTTAGGTGGTATCAAAGGAGTTCCATTTGCATTAGATGAACTATCTATGTCTAGTTCAAATAATTTCACTAAATTCATATATGCAATGGCTAATGGAGCAGACAAGGATAGATTGAATAAGTTTTCAGAACTAAAAGAAAAAGAAACATGGCTAACAACAATCCTATCTAATGGAGAAAAATCTCTAGTAGATAATTCTAATAAGAATGCAGGAATACATGTTAGAGTAATCGAAGCAACGAACTTTTCATGGACTAAAGATGCAGAAAATTCTGAAAAAATCAATCAAACTATATTGAAAAACTATGGTCATATAGGCTTTGAGTTTGCTGAATATATCATGCAAATAGATAAAAATGATATTGGAGAGAGAGTTGAAAAAGTGAAAGATGAGATCTATCAAAAGATAGAGGAAAAAATCTTAGTAGACTCAATGACTAAAAGAAGGTGCAATAACTATGCAGTATTGCTAACTACAGCATATTACTATCAGGAAATGATGGGTATTAAGCTAGATATTGATGGAATAATCAATATGTTGATAGAGATAGAGAAAAGCTCTATATCAAAAAGGAACTTTTCACAATCAGCTATAGACTATATAAAACAGTACATCTCTAAATTCAAAAGGAAGTTTGAAACGGATGATAATGTTCCAATAGATACTTCAGGGAAGTTGATACCTAAGAGAGAGTGGATTGAAGTTCAAATGAATAAAATATCATTTGAAGAAATGATAAAGCAAGGAGGATATGAAGATAAAAATGTAGTTCTAAAGGAGCTAAAGCAAAATGGATACTTGAACTGCGAATCAGATAGATTCACAAGAAGTAGAAAAAATTCACTTGGATATACTGAAGATGTATATGTAATAAAACTACCAAAAGAGCAAATAAGAGAAGAGGAAGATTTTGAGCAAGAAATAATATAAAAACCCCGTTTTCTCGAGAAAAAAATAGTCAAAAAATAATTTTTTTTGACTCGAAAGGAGGTGATGGAGATGTAGATATCTTCAAAGGAAAAGGAGTTAGGGATTCAAAGGTCAAACAAATCTGTAATAGAAAATATGTGTGTCAAATTGGAGGAAGAAAAAATGGAAACAATCAAAAACAATAAAGAACTAAACGAAATGGTAATTGAAAGTAACGAAAGTGTAGTTGAACTACATGAAGAAGTAGAAAAAACAAATGATAATTTGGAAGAAATCAAGGAAAGTACATTGGATGCATTCGTTCCATCAATCAGTAGAGCAGTAGTTAATAAATCTACAAGAGGTGGAGGACTATCAGTTGTCAATGCCAAAACAGGTAAAAGAGTGTCTATAAATAAAAAGATAATGGACTATTTAAAAATTGAAGATAAGATACAGTTTGCATTTTCAGATAATGAAATTGCTATAGGGAAAGAACTACCTAACAATAAAAACTACTTCAATATAAAAATGTCTAAGGGAACAGGAATTGTGTATTGTTCTGAGTTAGTTTTTGAAATAACTGACTTATATAATTTAGACTTTAGCGATAGAACATCAATCACTTTTGATAATATTCAATATCAGAGTATTCAAGGTGTTAATGTTGTAATTGTTAAAGTTAGATAAGAAAGAGGAGGAAAAGAAATGAGTAACAGAGAAGTGGACAAGCTAATAAATGAAGTATCAGAAATGATACTTCTATATATATCAAAAAACAAAGAGGAGAAATTCAAATATCGGAGTAAATGCTCATAGTAGCTTTGAAGAAGAAAATTTTTGCTAAAAGAAAGTTGAAATAGAAGCATAGCTAAAAAACACGGGGTTTCGGTAAATTTTTGCTATGCTCCAGTTTTGGAAAGGTGAAAGTGGCAAAATGTTTGAAAAAGTTAGAGGGAAAAAGATAGGAATATATTTGAGGAAAGAGGAACAGAATGAAGATTTGAACAAAAACGGACTTGGGAGGTTGAAGTGGCTAGAATTTGAACTTGAATGTAATTCAAGTAAGATCAACATATATATAGATGAAATAAAACAAACAGAGAAGCTAAATCAAACTATAAAATCAGTAGAAAGAGGAGATATAGAAGTATTAGTAATATGGAGCGTAGAAGATATAGATGAAAATAGATTTGTTGATTTGGTAAGAGCATGTAAGAACAATGGAACTACTATAGTAAGTTTTTGTGAATCAGAGGAATGGGTAAATATACTTTCAATGTATATACAGAAATATAGAAATAAAATTAAAGTAACAATAGACCAGGAATCTAAGAAGATAATAATACAAGAGGAGGTAAAAAATTTGTAGATACTAAGGTGTAACAAAAGAGGTTTCAATAATCAAAGCTATAATATTAGAAGACTTTCGTAGAAAAAGTATTCATCAAATATATATTATAGCTTTGAGGGAAAATATGAATTTGAAAAACTACAATAATAATAGAGGAGAGACTGATGAGATCAAGAAATTTTTTCAATGAATCAAAAACTGTAGAAAAAAGAAAGGTAGTAGCTATCTATACGAGGGTGAGTACAAGTGAGCAGGCTGAAGACGGTTACAGCATATTTGAACAAAAACGTCTTTTAGAAGAATGGTGTAACAATAAAGGATATGATATATATAGATGCTATTCAGATAGTGGAATAAGTGGGAAAAATATAAAAGACAGACCAGAACTAAAAGCTTTGCTAAGTGATGCAGAAGAGAAAAAATTTGATATGGTAGTATCATGGAAGATAAACCGTATAAGTAGAAAGCTATCAGATGTATTGAAGATAGTTGATATACTAGAGAAAAACAATATAACTTTCAAATCATATTCAGAACCATTTGAAACAGATACACCAGCTGGAAAAATGCAATTTCAGATGATGGCATTGATAGGGGAGTTTGAGCGTGAGACCATAGCTCAAAATGTTCGTATGGGTTGCTTAGCACGTGCTAGAGATGGAAGATGGGGAGGAAATAGGGTTTTAGGCTATGATATAGTGCCAATTGAAGGTACAGAACACAAGAAAAGAAGAGATACTCAACTAATAATTAATAAAAAGGAAGCAGAAGTAGTAAGACTAATTTTTGAAGAGTATAGTAATGGCAAAGGCTATAAGGCTATTACTAATCAACTAAATAAATTAGGTTACAAGACTAAAAAAGGAAATGATTTTTCTGTAGGTTCTATAAAAGATATTCTAACTAATCCAGTATATATAGGAAAGATTAGATATAATGTAAGACAAAATTGGTCAGAAAAAAGAAGAAGAAACATAAACCCAAATCCTATAATAACAGATGGAATACATGAAGCAATAATAGATGAAAAGCTATGGGATAAAGTACAAGCTGTACTTGAAAGTAAGCAAGGAAAACCAGCAAGAATATACGATGGAGAATATCCACTAACAGGAATACTAAAATGTCCTAAGTGTGGAGCAGGAATGGTAATAATGAGAACTACCAATACACTAAAAGATGGAACAAAGAGAAGAATACAATACTATGCTTGTGGAAGTTGGAAGAACAAAGGTACAGCAGTATGCAACAGCAATTCTATAAGAGTTGATAAAGCTAATGAGTATGTATTCAATAAGATTTCAGAACTACTTTCCAATCAGAAAATGGTTGAAAGCATAGTAAATAACATCAATAGAGAAAGACATAAAAAGATAAAACCAGCTAAGAAGGAGCTAGAAAGAATAGATAAAGAACTTGAAAAGATAGATAGAAAGAAAACTAAACTTTTCGAAGCATATGAAGAAGACCTAATATCTAAGGAAGAATTCAAGGAGAGAAAAGATGAGCTAAACAAGAGAGCTAAAAGTCTTCAAGAGGAAAAAGAACCATTGCTAGTTACACTTTCGGATGATGTAAGTGAAGAAATACCATATGAATTCATAAAGAGCATACTAGAGAATTTCAGCAAGGTTCTAACAGAAAGTGCAACTAGAGAGCAACAAAAGAAATTACTTCATATGATAATATCAGAAATAACTATAAATGAATCGAGAAAAATAGATTCAATAAAACTAAAAATAAATGATAGTTTAGTAGACTATATAAGTAAAGAAGAAGGAGTATCTATAAAGGATGCTCCTTCTTCCTTTATGTTGAGAAATGTTGGAATGAATGTATTGAGTTTAGATATTGCTATATAGAGAGAAGAGTAGAAATCAAAAATATACAATATTGAGGTTGTTATATATAAAATAGTATAATTTATCAAAAAAATTTATATTTATTAAATAAATTAGAGTTTGTTGGAATTGATAAATGGATTGAGGGAATTAAGAAGGGATGACACATATATAAAAACTTTTGGTGATATATTTTTTAATATGGAATAAAATAGGGAGATAAAATCAATTATTGAACAGGCTAGTTGGAGGATATTATCTATAATAACCAAGTATGGAGAACTTGCCAATGAAATCTCTTATGGTACTTTACGACAAGATGATTTTATCGATACGGTTATATTACTTAATAAGAAAATTCCTGCTGAGCGAATTGAGAAGAAACAATAAATCTAGTTACTAAGTGCCTGATGAATATAATTATAAAAAAATATATATTTAGTATATTTATACCTTTTTATTGACAATTATTTCTATAAGAAGTATATTATATTTATAGATATTGTGAATAATATTCACAGCGAAGTGAATGATGTTAACGGAGGTGTAATTATGATTATTGAAAAGGAATTATTAGCATTAAGTGATGTGGCAAAATTATGTGGAACTAGTAATAGTAATGTTTCGAATTGGAGAACACGTGATTCAAAATTTCCGATACCTTATACTGATACGTCTGCTGGTCCGATATGGAAGGCAGATGATATTATTACATATCTTCAGAAAAAATTTGACGAGGAATACGATGTGATCTCAACGGGGAATATGTTATCAAAACGTATAGCAATAATAGGACGTGCACGAGGGGGGAAGTCTTTCTTTAATTCAAGATTTATTTTTGACCGTACGGGATTTGTTAATTTGTTTTGTGGAAATAACAGTGATAAAACTGCATGCCCCATATATATAAAAATATCTGAACATATAACATTAGAGAATTTTGTATTTCATACAGATTTTAATAGCATTTATCAGGTAGAAGATGAAGATGACGAGCTTAAGAAATTAAAGGAAAGAGTATCTGCATTGGTTGACCATTCATACTTGCAAGAAGATGTCCAAAAGATGATTGAGATAGAAGGAGTTATTAGGGAAATTAGAACTATAGAAGAAAGATATCCTAATAGGAAAAATAGCAATACTTATATTGATACATTCCAGAGACCTAGTGATTTTTGTAAGGAGCTTCTTAGAGAGTGTGGTCTCGGAAGCATTGAAATTGTAGATACGCCAGGTGTTTCAGGGAAAGTTGAAGCAGCTAAGATTGCCAAATCTGATATTTACCTCTTCTTAGTAAAGCCTGATAATGGTGATGAATCAAAGACATTACGAAAAATTGTGACACAGATAAAAGCAGATGTTGCAACTAGTAAAGCAGCTTTTTTGTATAAGAAAGAAGGAGTCTTTTTGACACATAAAAAATATGAGGACGCGAGATTAGCAGTTCGTAAAGATATGGCAGCTTATAGTGAATTGTTTAATGATCTTAAAGGAAATATTATTTCTACAGAATTAGATATTTTGGATCCGGCAAGCCACTGCATTCTTTTTCCAACAATGGATCCAGATGAAATAATACTTCCTGAAGAGTTGTTTCTTGAAGATATGAAGAAGAAATTATTGGAAGCATTTAAACCAGAAAATGAAAGCCGTAAAGATGAAGAGTTTGAAAAAATCATTTCATCGATTGGAGTACAGGCTAAGGTATTTGCATTAGATATTATGAGGAATATTCCTGCCCATGAATTCGGTATGGGAGAAAAAGAATATTCTCTCAAACAAGTAATTGATGGTCAGCATGATAGAGTTATGACTAAAGACAATTATAGATTTCACAATGATCTTGATAATGCATATTCAAAGGAAGTTAGTATTTTAGATAGTTACTTTTCTACTTTTACAGCCGCTGAATATCCAGAAGAGTGGCATCAGATTATAATTAAGTATATATATAGAAAACTGATTATTAGTGTTAGATCAGATCGTGGGCTAGGAATAGGAACACATCCTTGGGAAGAAAGACCAGCGAGAACGATGTTGATAGAAGAGTCTATTTTAGCTGATATGATTCTTGATAATATTCTGGAGAAGGACGAGAAATTTAGAAACGAGCCATATAGAAAGGCATTAAGAGACAGTAACATTACAAGTGCAACATGGAATTGTGTTGGTTGTATAAATAGTGAAGAGGCAGTAACCAAGTTGAAAATTGTTAAGGAGTGTTTGTTTAATGTCCGTGTGTCTTCTCGTCAGGAAATGGTATTGTGTAGATACGTTGGCGGACTTCGTAAAATTGCACAGTACAAAATTCTTGAAAAGATGGGGTACAAAGAAGCTGAGTGTATGAAAGAAATTAAATCCTTACCATTTTAAAATTTAAGAACTTGAGTTATTGGTGTCAAGGAAGACATTGAAAATGGGGCTGTCGCACTAAATAATTAGTGCACAGCTCATTTTTGTTAAAAAAATAAATCTCAAACTCCATGAGTCTGAGATTTATGGTAAAATATTTTTATGCTTTTGAAAAAAATTTTATGTTAAGAAATATTGGTGTAAGTAAATTAAACTTAGATATTGCTATATAGAGAATAATAGCAATGAAAATATTGAGGCTGGTATAGATAAATAGTATAATTTTATCATGTAGAAATATTTATATTTATTAGGTAAATTAGAATTTGGGGAGTGAAATAATTGA
>OKRV01000003.1_pt1 | contig 127441 bp, 118 predicted proteins | sample 1601201 | NCBI WGS metagenome assembly OKRV01 (sample SAMEA3541540, study PRJEB24748) | human gut metagenome | biome: human gut; feature: human-associated habitat; material: faeces | place: China | collected 2012 | reverse complement strand
AATCTTGGCCATAAAGGCCTTGATATATAAGGGTTAAGAAATATGATTAACCCTAAATATAAATAAGAATAAAGCAACGATGAAAAATTCAGTTGTTGAATGGAGATATGATTTAGATAGATTATCTAGGATGTAATTTGTTTAAGTAAATTAAAAGTAGTAAAATTGAATTATACAAAAATTATTAAAGATGGAGATTTATAGTAAAGTTATGAGATTAGATGGGGAATTCTTTAGTGTAAAAAGTAAAGATTATAATGAAAAAACATTAAATTGTGTAATAGAAGCTGTAAAGAAGCTTGATGAGATAGATAATAGACCTTTAATGATGTTAGGAAAAATACAAAGTGGTAAAACTAGATCTTTTATAGGGGTAATTTCATTAGCATTTGATAATGGATATGATTTAGCTGTAGTGTTAACAAAGAATTCAAATGCTTTAGCAAAGCAAACTACAGCTAGGATGAAACAAGAGTTTTATGAGTTTAGAGATGATGATATTATTGAAATATTTGATATTATGTGCATTCCACCTAATATGTCTCAATTTGAATTAGATAAAAAGATGATTATTGTTGTTAAGAAAGAAAAGAATAACATTCCAAAGCTTATGAAGTTTATAGAAAAATATGCTTTACATAAGGATAAGAAGTGTTTAATTATAGATGATGAAGCAGATTTTTGTAGTATAGGTTATGATAAAAATAAAGACACTGAGGATTTTGATTTAAGAAGAATAGCATCTCAAATAAATGATTTAAGATTACAGCTTACGTGCAAGTTTATACAAGTAACAGCTACTCCATACTCTTTATATTTACAACCAGAAACTATTGATTTAAGTGGAGAAAAGGATATTAGACCAGTAAAACCAGCAGATACTGTTTTAGTACCACATGGTGATGGTTATATAGGTGGAGAATATTATTTTGATAGAGATAAACATCCATTAGGCGAATATTTATTTCATGCTATAGAAGAAACAGAATTACAAATAATTAAAAGTTCTGATAGAAGAAGATTTAAAGATGAGGAAGTTTTAACTAGTGACAAGGTAATAGGACTTAGAACGTCAATAATTAATTTTATTATTGCAGGATGTATAAGGATTATTCAAAATGGAGGTAATCCAAGAGGAAAGAAAAATAAGTTTAGTTTTATTATTCATACTGAAATATCTAAAGCTGCTCATAATAGGCAAGAAAACTTAATAAGTATGTTAATTGAAAAGTTAGAAGAGGAAGTTAAACAGGATAGTATTCTTTTAGATAAATACATTGAAGAAGGATATAATGATTTAGCTAATTCTGTTAGTAAATATGGATTTACAGTTCCTTCTTTAGATGAAGTTAATAAATATGTAAAGAGAGCTATTAAGGAACAATGGGTAACTAGAGTTATAGTAAATTCAGAAAATGATATTAATGCATTATTAGATGAAGATGGGCAATTAAGACTTAGAACACCTTTAAATATATTTATAGGTGGGCAAATATTAGATAGAGGAATAACTATTGCTAATCTTATTGGGTTTTATTATGGAAGATCACCACAAAAAATGCAACAGGATACTGTGTTGCAGCATTCAAGAATGTATGGATATAGAAGTAAAGAGGATTTGGCTGTAACTAGATTCTATACAACCAATGATATTTATTGCAGAATGGCTAACATCAATGAATTTGATAGTAAGCTTAGAGAAGATTTTGAAGAAGGTAATTTAGATAATGGTGTAATTTTTATAAGTAAAGATCAGAATGGTAAGATTATTCCATGTTCACCACAAAAAATATTAATTAGTAATACGCAAGTATTAAAGCCAGGAAAAACAACAACTATTGTAGGATTTCAAACTGGGTACAAGAGTAATATTAATAGGTATTTAACACAAATAGATAATATAATAAAGAGTAATAACAATAATAAGTTAGATGGTGAATTTAAGTTAAGCAAAGATGAAACTATAAAAGTAATTAACTTAATATATAAAACTATAGAGATAGAGAATTCAAGTTGTATAGATGAAAAAGCATTTACATCTTTAATAAATTATTTAAGTAAAAACTATGTAAATATTTATTGTAGAACTAATAGAAATATGGCTAGAAGAAGAAAAACTAGATCATCATTTTCAGATACACCATATAGTGGTGCAACTGATTTAAGAATATCTAAAGATATGGGAGTAGATGAACCAACACTTATGTTATTAAAGCAAAATTCTGATGATCCAGAATGGAGGTCAGGAGAGTTTTATTGGCCTGTTATAGTAACTCAACAAAATGTTCAGACTGCTGTATATACTTCAGAATTATTAAAATAGGTTGCTTTATATTTTAATAGAAGTTATAAATAAAATTACAGATAATTATATAATAAGGAGATAAATTAAATGGATAATAACTTTAATCATGTTGCATTTTTATGGAATATTGCAGAAAGTTTAAGAGGAACTTATAAGGAAGAAGATTACAGAAAAGTAATGCTTCCTATGATAGTAGTAAGAAGATTTGATTGTCTTTTAGATAATTATAATAGAGAAACAATAAAAGAAGTTTATAGTACTTACGATTTCTTACCAGAAGAAGAAAAAGATGAAATAGTAATAGCTGATTTAAAAGAAAATCATGATATGAATTTACAGTTCTATAATGTAAGTGATTTTACTTGGAAAAAGCTTTTAGATGATAGTGAAAATATTAAATCTAACTTTGAAGATTATCTTAATGGATTTTCTAATAATGTAAAAGAAATAATAGGTAAGTTTAAGTTTAAAGATGAAATAGCTCAATTAGATAAGAAGAATAAGTTATATGCAGTTCTTCAAAAGATGTATGAAGTGGATCTACATATTAATGCTGTATCTAATAATAAGATGGGTTACATTTATGAAGAAATGTTAAGAAGATTTACAGAGAATTCAGCAGCAGGGGAACAATATACTCCAAGAGAAGTTATAAGACTTTGTATGGAAATGTTATTCTTAGGTAAAGAAAGCTTTTTAACTGAAGAAGGAAAGGTAATTTCTATTGCTGACTTCTGTTGTGGTACAGGAGGAATGCTTTCCATAGGTGAAGAATATATAGAAAAAATTAATCCTAAAGCTATAGTAAATGTTTATGGCCAAGAGCTTTTAGATGAATCTTTTGCTATTTGTCAGGCTGATATGCTTATGAAAGGCCAAAATCCTGATAACATAAGACTTGGGAATACTTTAACAGAAGATAGATTTAGAGGAGAACATATGAGATTCCTTATTTCTAATCCTCCATTTGGGGTAACTTGGAAAGATGAAGAAAAGAAGGTTAAGGAAGAAGCAGATTTAGGTTTTGATGGAAGATTTGGAGCTGGAACTCCTAGAGTAAGTGATGGTTCTCTTTTATTCCTTGAAAATATGATAAGTAAGATGTATCAAGATGAGGAAGGAAGTAGAATAGCAATAATCTTTAATGGTTCACCTCTTTTTACAGGAGATGCAGGTAGTGGAGAATCTAATATAAGAAGATGGATTATTGAAAATGATTTACTTGAAGGAATCATAGCATTACCAACAGATATGTTCTATAACACAGGTATTGCAACTTATATTTGGGTGCTTACTAACAGAAAAGATGATGCCAGAAAAGGTAAGATTCAACTTGTTAATGCTACAGATTTTTATGTACCAATGAGAAAGAGCCTTGGTAATAAGAGAAAAGAAATTTCATCATCTCAAATCGAGGTTATAAAAGAGTTATATAGAAAATTTGAACCAAGTGAAAAAGTTAAGATATTTGATAATGAAGACTTTGGATATAGAAAAATTACTATAGATAGACCACTTAAATTAAGCTTTAAGGTTAATGAAGAAGCTATTGAAAGAGTAAAAGAAACAACTCAATTTATTAATTTAGCTGTTTCAAAGAAGAAGGATGAAGAAGTTAAGGTACAAGAAGAAGCTTTAGGAAGAGAAACACAAGAAAAGTTAATTACAATGCTACAAGGCTTTGATAAAAATAAAGAGTATTTAAATAGAGAAGACTTTATAAAAGAATTGAAAGCAAAAGGTAAAGAGTATGGAGTAACATTAGGAGCTGCATTAGTAAAAGCAATAGTAAGTGCTATTGGAGAAAGAAATGAAAATGCAGATGTTTGCAGAGACTCAAAAGGAAACATAGAAAGCGATTCTACTTTAAGAGACACAGAATCAATTCCATTAAAGGAAGATATACAAGAATACTTTGATAGAGAAGTAAAACCACATGTAAGTGATGCTTATATGGATACAGCTACTTTTAGTAATATAGGATATGAAATACCATTTACTAGACATTTTTATAAATATGAAAAATTAAGACCTTTTGCTGAAATTATGAAAGAAGTTGAGGAACTTGAAAGTGAAATAGCAGCTGAGATAAGGAAGGTGCTTAGTTAATTATGAATGATGAATTAAGAGTTAAGAATAATGAACTAGGTGGAAAGATGAATTATAGATATAGAACTGATGAAGAAATGAAGGATAATGAAAGTGGGTTTTTAGAGAGGATTCCTAATGATTGGAAGGTTGCAAAAGCTCAATATTATTTTAATGTTTATGCAGGTGGGACACCGAGTACCAATGAACCAGCTTATTGGGATGGAGATATACCATGGATTAATTCAGGAGAAGTACAAAACTGTATAGTAAAGAAGATTAGTAGGTATATAACTGAAAGAGGATTAGAAGAAAGTTCTACAAAGTTAATACCTAAAAATACAACATTACTAGCTATGACTGGAGCAACTTGTGGTAAAGTAGGATATTTAACATTTGATTCAACTGCAAATCAATCAGTAATGGCATTTACTGAACCACGAAATTGTAGCTCAAAATTTTTATTTTACTATTTAATATGTCAAAATCATCAAATAGAATACTTTAAAACTGGTGGAGCTCAAGGTGGAATAAATGTTGATAATGGAAAGAAATTATATATTAATATTCCTTCAAAAACAGAACAAGAAAAAATAGCAAAATTTCTAGATGAAAAAACAGTTCAATTTGATTCTATAATTTCTAAAAAGGAAGCTTTAATTGAAAAATTAGAGGAAGCTAAGAAAAGTCTTATAAGTGAAGTTGTAACTGGTAAGGTTAGGGTTGTTAAAACTAATGATGGATATGAGTTAGTTGAGAGAAAAAAAGAGGAAATGAAATATAGTGGAGTTGAGTGGTTAGAAGATATTCCTAAGGAGTGGGATGTTAAAAGATTGAGATTCTTAGGAACTTTACAAAATGGTATAAGTAAAAGTTCTGATGAATTTGGATTTGGATATCCATTTATAAGTTATGGAGATGTTTATAAAAACATAGAATTACCTAAAGAAGTTAAAGGGTTAGTAAATTCAAGTATTCAAGATAGAAAGATTTATTCAGTAGAAGAAGGAGATGTTTTATTTACAAGAACATCTGAGACAGTTGAAGAAATTGGATTTGCATCAACATGTTTAGAGGAAATTAAAGATGCTACTTTTGCAGGATTTTTAATTAGATTTAGACCTAATAGTAATAGATTATTTAAAGGGTTTTTAAAGTATTATTTTAGATGTGACTTAAATAGAAAATTCTTTGTTAAAGAAATGAATTTAGTAACAAGGGCATCATTATCACAAAATCTACTAAATAATTTATCAGTTCTATTACCATCTTATGAAGAACAAAAAGAAATATATTTAGCTTTAGAATTAAATGTGAATAGTATTAATGATGGAATTAGTAAGATTAGATATCAAATAGAAAAATTAAAAGAAGCTAAACAAAGTTTAATTAGTGAAGCTGTTACTGGGAAAATTGAAATTTTAGATTAGATGGGGAATGAATAAAATTTATATGAATAGGATTCAGAAACAAGCATATGAGTTGATAAAAGATGATGCTAGAGCAATTTTAACATTGGTTGAATTGCAAAAGAATAATAAATTAGATAGTAATTATATATGTATGAGTATTCAGTATATTGCTATTTTTACTTATGAATTTAATAAGTGGGCAAAAGTATTAAATTTAAAAATACCACAGTTTACAAGGGAACAAAAAGAATATTATGAAAAGATAAGATTGAAAAATAAATTACTTGAGATGGGTTATGATCAAGTATCTGATTTATTAAAAGAAGCTTTAAAAAAGTCAGATGAATATTTTTCTAATAAGTGTCATCCACTTGGTAAAGTATTCAAGCTTTACAATAATATTGGTGTAGATATAATTAAGGATAAATATTGTGGGAATACAGTATTGTGTGACATATATAATCCATTTATAAATGAAGATTATAGCAATGGAGTATTAAATAAGCATATGGGAATTATATGTGGACGTTTAGTTGGTAATATAATTAAAGATGATTTTAAGGTATTAGAATATAGTAGAGAGATTGAAACTAATAGTAAAGATTTTAATTTTTATAGAAATATTCCATTGAAAAGTAGAAATATAGATTCATTAGTATTATTTAGTATATTATGTTCAATAAATTTTATTGTTGAGTTTGTTGATAAAATTTTTATAGAGGATACTACAACAAAATTAAGATGGGGATATCTACAATATTTTTATTTAGTTGATTTTATTAAAGAGATAAATGGAAGATGTAAAATAAAATTAGAGATAGATGATAAATTATATGATAAAAAATTTAGAAATTGTATGGCTCATTATGGCTTAGGTGTAATACTTAATGAAGAAAGTATTATTGAGAATGAAAAGTTTGGAGGTATAACACAAATTTTATTTGAATTAACATATGTACAAACTAAGGAATTCATTTTTGGGGAATTAAGGAGAGTATCAAGACAAATAGAAGAATTAATATTAAGGTGATTTGAAAGGAGTATATATGATTAATTGGTATTTATCATTAGATACTGAAATTAAGGTTAGTATAATTTCATTAATAGCTACTACATTAATATCAATAGTTTCAGTGATTATTGCAATATTAACTCTTAGACAAAATAATAAGATAATTAAAGAAGCTAATAGGCCTTCTATAAGTATATTTTTAGAAACAATAGCAACTACTACAATGAGAAATAATTATTTAGTAATTAAGAATTTTGGTAACACTCCTGGTAAAATTGACAGTATAGAATGTTCACTAGATATTGAGTTAATTTGTTATACTAATCCTTTTAAAGATATGATTAATTGTACATTGGCGCCAAATCAATCAATAGTTACTGTTTGTAATACAGAAAATATAGATGAAATATTTACATTTACAATTAACTATTCAAATGAGAAAAGAAAATTTACTGATACATCAAGTATTAATACTAAATATACAAAGAGTTTAGTAAGCCGTCAAAATTCTACAAGCAAAATGGGAATATTAGAAAAGACAATAGTGAATGCTACTGAAGAGTTAATTAAGTCTAAATTTTAAAACTACAAAAGTAATTTTACCAAATTTATAAGAACAAAAATTGATAGTTGATTATTTAGATAATAAATTTGTAAACATAAATTCGATGATTAATAATATGAAAAAACAAATAGAAAAATTAAAAGAAGCTAAACAAAGTTTAATTAGTGAAGCTGTTACTGGGAAAATTGAAATTTTAGATTAGATGGGGAATTAATAAAATTTATATGAATAGAATTCAGAAACAAGTATCTGATTTGTTAAAAGAAGCTTTAAATTTATAGTTTTAATGAGATAAAAGTGAAAGTTACAATGTAAATTCAACTTGTAAGAAAAGATTACAAGTTGAATTTTCTATATTATAATAAAAATAGAATAAGAATGTTATGTAAAGAATGGTGATTGAATAAATGAATATAGAGCAGTTAAGAATTAAATTAGATGAAGAAGATGATAAGGTTACTAATGAACATGATTATAGTTATATACAAAATATTAGTATAACCCAAAGAAAGGTGGATGTAGCATTTAAAACCTTGGTAGATGGATTTGATGAGGCTTTATATGTAATTCCTAAATATCAAAGAAAATATATTTGGAGTCAAGAACAAGTTGAAAATTTAGCAATATCTTTAATAAGAGGCTTACCTATTCCACCTATATATGTTTATACAAATAAAGATAATCAAAGGGAAATATTAGATGGTCAGCAAAGAATGTTAAGTTTACTTTTATATTATAAAGGAAAATATATTAAAAATAAGGCTAATACACAAATAGAATTACAAAAATTAATGAGTGATGAAGAGTTTTTATCAGGAAAAAAAAGCTTTGGTCAAATATTGGAAGAAGCATATCAACTTAAAGATGTAAGATATAAATTAAAATATATAGAAGATGATAAAGAAAAAGTATTAGATATTACTTATGAAGATTTACCACGAGCAGTAAAAAGAAGCATAAACTTTGCGAATATTTCTGTAATTGAAATTGATGTAGAGAGCAATGATAAGCATAGAAATAGAGTGTTATATAAGGTTTTTGAAAACCTAAATAGTGCAGGAACACCACTTAAAAATCAAGAATTAAGAAATGGGGTATACCAATCTAAATTTTATGATATGTTACATGATATAAACGATAATAATTTAAAATGGAGAGAAGTATATGGAGAAAAGCATCCTAATAGTAAGGATGTTGAGTTATTACTAAGATTTTGTGCAGTACAATATAACTTTAAGCTAATAGATGGAAAGATTATAATAGAAAATTACAATAATTCGTATCCTAAACTTTTAAATGATTTTTCTGATATAGCTATTAATTTTGATGATGAAACTATTTTATATTATAGAAAATGTTTAGAAGAGTATATTGATAGAATAGAGGTAGCAGAAAAAAAGCCAAGGTTATTACTTGAAAGTGTATATTTAGCAAGTCAATATATTCATGGAGATTATATAATTACTGATGAGTTTTATGATCAGTTATTATCAGAAAAAGAATATACAGAAAATACTTTAAGTTCTTCTTCATCTAAATCAAAAGTATCAGCGAGGTTTAATTATGTATACAACAGATTACAACAATATGTTAATGGAGATAAAAAATAAAATAATAAATAAAAATTTAAAATATAATAATTCTATTATAATTGGAGATAATTCAAGTGGTAAATCTGAATTATTAAAGATGTATTTAAATGAAAGTAAGGCGGAGTGCTACTTTATTGATTCTGTAAATAGGACATTTGACTATGAAAAAGTAACTAAAAAAAATATAGAAAATGAAGAATATAAAAATATTGTTAATTATAGATTAAATGAAAATATATTTAACTTAAAAGATAGCTTTAATATTGATAAAACAGGAATGGGATTCATAGAAGATATTTATTTTAATTTTGAAGATGAAATTAAAGAAATGATATATGAATTTTTAAATATAAAATTAGAGATTGTTATTGAAGAAAATCAATATACTGGTAGAAGCTATAAGTTAAAAATTAATAATGAAATAGATAAATTATCAAGTGGTTATCAAGCAATTATACGTATTTTTCTTGAATTATGTTTTTTTAGAGAAGCAACCAAGAACTCTACTGGGAATAAAGTTGTAGTAATTGATGAAATAAATGAATTTTTATCAACAAGAAATGAGGAACGTATATTACCATTTATAATGAATAAATTTTCAAATATGAAATTTATTATAACAACTCATTCAGCAGATATAATTGCATCTGCAGTAGATTTTAATATAATTGTTTTAGCTGGAAACAATCAATATGAATGTTTAGATGGAAATGATTTTACTACAGTTACGGATGTTAGAGATATATTTAATAAGATATATAATATTGATGAAAGTAATACTATAAGTGATATTGAAATTGTTTTAAGAAGTCTTTTAAATTGTAAGATTAGTGATGTTTGGACAGATGTGGAAGAAAGAAAGTTAAACGAAATTAAAGAGGATAGTTTAACTAATGCTCAAAAGCTAATGTTGAAACAAATAAAAAGTTGGTGATAAAATGAGCAGCAATATTTTATTATTAGATATTCCTAATTTTGAACCTAAATATAAAAGTGATACTTTATATGGCTATACAGGAAAAGGTGGAGAAAATCTTAAAAAATTATTAACTGAAACTTCTAAAGGATATTGTATGTATTGTTATAGCCGAATACTAGTAGATAGAAAAAATTTTGGAAGCTTAGAGCATTCAATAGAGAAAATTAATTGTAATAAGCTTGTGAACTGCTCAGTTAATATTTCAATTGCATGTTCTAAATGTAATTTATCATTTAAAAAACAAGGAGAGAAACATAGAAAGCTTTCAGAAGAAGAAATAAAGGAGTTTGAAAGACTTGCAGAGTGTTCAGCAGATTGTATAAATAAATGTAGTAAGTATGATGATTTAAGAAAAAGTTATGCTAAAAAACTAGGTGGGGAAATAATATTGCAGCCATTTGGTGCTAAGGGGAAAGATGAAAAAAAAGATTTATCTATTCAATACGATGTGTTAAATCAAAAATTTATTCCAAGTACTATATATCAGTATGATAAAGATGAAAGGCAGTTTATTGAAAGACATATAAATAGATTTAATTTAAATGATTCTAAATATAGAACTAAAGAATTTGTAGCATTTATAGAAGATGTTATTGAGTATAAATTTATTCCTAAGAAGAATAGATATTGCAATTTAGTAGTAGAACTTTTTATAGAAAAATTAGAGAAGATGCCGTTTGAAAAAGCACTTAAATTATGTGAAATTGTTTATGGTCAGTTAGTTATTAATGGAAAGATATAATTTAAAATATTTAATAGATGAGTTTAGATGGAGATAATTTAGTATTAAATATAAATATTTTAGAAGGGAGACAAAATAGATTGAAGGTTGAAAAGATTAAATTTAATAATCATGAAATATTTAATGATTTAGAAATAGATTTCAAAGATAAAGATGGACAAATATTAGATACTATTGTTCTTATAGGTGAAAATGGCTCAGGAAAAACTACTTTATTAAAATGTATTTATGATTCATTTGATATTGATGAACGTGGATATGAGGAAGATTGGGAAAATATAGTTAAATTAACACCGGCATTATATACTACAACTGTAAAGTTGGAAGATAATGAAGTGGGAATGCTTCATCCTGATATTGTCTTTGAAACTGGAGATAAACCTGATGAGCCTAAAGTTGTATATATGCCAACAGAAATTAACTTTGAAAAAGTTAACAAAGTAGATAATACATTTAATGTTAAAACATATTTTCAAAATATAGTAAATCAAAATATGACTGAAAATATACCATCAATGATAGCTACTAAAATGAATAAAGAAATATTCAAAAATAGAAGTAAAACTATAGGTGAAGTTATAGATAATGTATGTGATGATATAAATGGTATTTTTAAAGTAATGGATTTAGATGTTAAGTTAATTGGATTATCTGAAGATAATGATATAAGACCTATTTTTAAGAATAGTTTAGGAAAAGAATTTGATATTACAGGTTTATCATCAGGAGAAAAACAATTGTTTTTAAGAGCATTATCATTGAAATTCTTAGAAGTTAATAATTCAGTAATATTAATAGATGAACCAGAAATATCGCTTCATCCACAATGGCAAAGAAAGATAATTGATGTGTATAAAAGTATTGGGGAAAATAATCAATTGATAATTGCAACACACTCACCTCATATTGTAGGAAGTGTAAAGTCAGAAAATTTAAGAGTAATGACTAAGGATACAGATGGAATTAAGATAATTAATAATGATAATTTAAGTGAAACTTATGGTAAGAATATAGGTGATATTTTATGTACAACTATGGAACTAGATAGTTTACGTAATGAAGATATAACTGATAAGTTGAATAAAGTTCATAATTTATTAAATAAAAACTTATATAATACAGATGAATTTAAAGATATATTTAACTATTTGAGAAAGTATTTAGGGGATGCAGATAAAGATATTATGAGAATAAGGTTAGAGATATCAATAAGGGGGAAAAGAAATGCAGCCAATGAAGCGAAAGGATCAATGGAATGTTAAAGGTTAATAAAGATGAAGAACCTGACTTTTTATTAGAATATAAGAGGAAATACTCTCCTAAGTCATGGGCAGATTACAATAAAGATGGTATAAGAAGTAAAATTAAAGAAAGTATACTAGTTTTAGAACAAGAAGAATACTGTCCTTATTGTGAAAAAAGGATATATGATGATGAAGGTCATATAGAACATATAAAGCCTAGAGACTTATATCCTAAGGAATTTGAAAGCTATAATAACCTTATTGTTTCATGTGATGAAAAAAATAGTTGTGGTAAATATAAAGGAAACAACTATAATGATAATTTAATTAATCCGGTTATAGATAATCCAGCTGAATATTTTGATTACAATATAGCTAGTGGAGAAATAATTCCTAAAAATAATGATGAAAGTAGTAAGGAATATATAAGAGCAATATACACAATAAAGACTTTAAATTTAAATAGTTATGAATTAAAAGAGGCTAGAAAAGCATTAATAGATATATTGAATGTATATAGAGAAAACTATGATGAATATAATAGCTATTTGCAATATTTTTTAGATGATAGACAAAACTTTCCAAGTTTAATTAAGTTATTTATGGAAGTTTAAAAGGGGGAAACCATGTTACCAAAGGAAAGAAATTTAGAAGAATCAATAGAAAATCATTTAGTTTCACTAGGATATGAACAAGGGCATTCGCAAGAATTTGATTTACAATATTGCTTATTTAGTGATGACTTATTTAGATTTTTAGAAGCTACACAAAAAGAACTTATAGATGAGTTTAAATCAAATAGAGGCGCAGGCTGGAAAAGGGCTTTTTTAGATCTTGTTAGTTCTAATATAAAAAGAAGGGGACTTATTCATGTTTTAAGAAATGGTGTTGAAGACATTATGATGAATGGAACCTTTAACTTATTTTATAATAAGCCTAATTTAAATGGTAGTAAAACAGCTCTTAAAAATTATAAGGAAAATATATTTAAAATAACTAGGCAGCTTAAATATAGTGATAAGCATAATAATATTTTAGATATGGTTTTATCTCTTAATGGTTTTCCAGTTATAGTTATGGAGCTTAAAAATCAATTTACAGGACAAAATGTATATAATGCAATAAAACAATTTAAAAAAGATAGAAATCCAAAGGAAAAATTATTTGGATTTAATGAAAGAGTATTAGTTTACTTTGCTGTAGATACTGATGAAGTTTATATGACTACAGAGCTTAAAGGGGCTAAGACATACTTTTTACCATTTAATAAGGGAAATAATAGGGGGAAAGGAAATCCTCAGGTAGAAGGCAAAGAAAGAACTTATTACTTATGGGAAGAGATATTAAAACAAGATAGCTTATTAGACATAATAAAAAGATTCTATTTTATAGATAAGGAAAATAATAGGGCTATATTCCCAAGATATCATCAATTAGATGCAGTAAGAAAGATTGTTGGAGATTTAGAAGTTAATAAAGCAGGACTTAATTATCTTATTCAGCATAGTGCAGGAAGTGGTAAGACTAACACTATAGCTTGGACTGCGCATAGATTAAGTGGTTTGCATGATGAAAATGATGAAGCAATATTTGATTCTGTTATTGTAGTAACTGATAGAAAAGTACTTGATAAACAATTACAGGATGCAATATATCAGTTAGAACATAAAAGGGGACTAGTAGTTAAAATAGATGATGATAAAAATTCATCTGACTTAGCTAATGCAATTACAAGTGGAGTTAAAATAATAATTACAACTATTCAAAAGTTCCCTTATGCACTTCAAAAGATAGATTCTTTAGAAAAAAGAAAATATGCAGTTATAATTGATGAAGCTCATTCATCTACTGCTGGAGAGAATATGAGTGCTTTAAAGGAAACTTTAGCTGGAAAAACCTTAGATGAGGCTGCAAAAGAGCAGGCTGAAGAAGAAAAGTCAGAGAAATCAAGTATGGATAAAATGTCAGAGCTTATTGAGAAAAGAACTGATTTAAAAAATATAAGCTTTTTTGCTTTTACAGCAACACCTAAAAATAAGACAATGCAGATATTTGGTAGAATAGGTGAAGATGGGAAGCCACATGAATTCCATTTATATTCTATGAAACAAGCTATTGAAGAAAAGTTTATATTAGATGTTCTTAAAAACTACATGCCAGTTAGTGTTTACTATAAGGTAGGAAAGAAAATAGAAGATAATCCAGAGTTTGATAAAGGTGAAGCTAAGATGGCAGTAAATAGATTTGTAAGTCTTAATGAACATAACATAAGACAAAAGGTTGAAACAATAGTAGATGACTTTATGTTAAATAGAATAATGTGGATTGATGGAAAATCAAAGGCTATGGTTGTAACTGCCAGTAGATTACATGCAGTAAGGTATAAGCTTGCTATAGATAGATATATAAGTGAGAAGGGATACAATATAAAAGCTCTTGTTGCCTTTTCAGGAACTGTAAATGATGAAGGGGAAGAATATACTGAAGTTTCAATGAATAAAGGTGTTGCACCAGATATTACAGAAACTAATTTACCTAATATATTTGATAAAGATGAATTTAAAATACTTATAGTTGCAGAAAAATACCAAACTGGATTTGATCAACCTAAGCTTTGTGCTATGTATGTAGATAAGAAACTAGATGGTGTAAAAACTGTACAAACTTTATCAAGATTAAATAGAACATATCCTAATAAGCAGACATTTATATTAGATTTCCAAAATTCAGTGGAAGATATTCAAAATGCTTATGAGCCATATTTTGAAATGACCAATATAGATAAAGTTACTGATCCAAATGTAGTTAATGATTTATGGTATCAACTTCATGAATATGGAGTTTATCATGAGGATGAAGTAAATGACTTTGCAATATTATTTTATAAAGAGAAAAGAACGGCAGCTCAAGATAGTAAAATGAATAGTATAATTGATAAAGGTGTAGAAAGATACTGCTTTATTGAAGGTGATAATGAAGATGAAGCTGATGAGTTTAAGAAAAAGTCTCAAAAATATATAACTTTCTATAATTTCTTGCTTCAAATATATCCTTTAAAAAATCTTAATTTATTGAGATTACAAGTTTATTTAGTGGCTTTACTTAAAAAGCTACCTAGAAAAGGAAAAGAAAGAGTAAATTTAGATGATATACTAAGCTTAGATTATTATAAATTACAAAAGCTTGGAAAAGATGAAAAGCAGGGAAATGATATTTCTTTAAGTTATGGTGATGGAGAGCTTGTTGGTATATCTGAAAATGCAACTTCTAGAATTGCTGAAAATAATGAAGAATATTTAGATGATATAATTCAAAGAATCAATGAAGTTTTTGGTATTGGACTTACTGAAGAAGATAGAATAGTTATTGATCAATATGAAGAAATGTTTAAAGCAGATCAAAATATTATGGATATAGCAAAGGCTAATAGCTACGAAGATTTAGTAAGTACCTTTGGAAAGACTTATTTCAAACGTGGCATAGTAAGAGCTAAGAATAGAAATGATAGGCTTATGAAGGAGATATTAATGAATACCAATCTTCAAAGTTTTATGATTCATTATTTAGCTGAAAAGATTTATAATCATTCTCATAAAATAAAATAATTTTTTAAATTTTAATATTTTTAGAGATACCAGCAGAGTTGAGTATTTCAAATTTTAATGGATATTTATTTTGGATAGATTCATAAAAAACATCTAAAATTTTAAGTGAAGATACAGGATATAATGGGTTGTATTATTTACATAATATTGCTTTAGGAATACTAGGGAAAATAGGTGGAGTACCATGGGCAATTGATAATATGAAAGGAAATGTAGATTGCTTCATTGGATTAGATGTAGGAACAAGAAAAAAGGGAATTCATCATCCTGCATGTTCTGTGTTTTTTGATAAGCATGGAGAATTAATAAATTATTATAAGCCAATAATACCTCAAAGTGGTGAAATAATAGAAAATGAAATATTACAAGAAGTATTTGATAATGTATTAAATTCCTATGAAGAAAAATATGGAGAGCTTCCTAAAAATATTGTCATTCATAGAGATGGATTTTCAAGAGAAAATTTAAATTGGTATGAAGAGTATTTTGGAAAGTATAATATTAATTTTAATATAATAGAGATTAAAAAGAATACTTCAATTAAATTAGCAAGTATAAATGGTAATATAGTTAATAATCCAGCAAAAGGACAATATGTAGTTAATGGGAATAAGGCATTTGTAGTTACAACAGATATTAAAGAAAACCTAGGTTCACCTAAACCATTAAAAATTGAAAAAATATATGGCAGTTTAGATATGATTACAATTCTTAATCAAATTTATACGTTATCACAAATACATATTGGCTCAACTAAAAGTATGAGGTTGCCAATAACTACTGGTTATGCAGATAAGATATGCAAGGCAATAGAATTTATACCACAAGATAAATTAAGTGATAAATTATTTTTCTTATAATTATAAAACTGATCGTAATTATAAAACTGATCTTTAATGTGGTCAGTTTTAATTTTAAATAATGTATAATTATTATTTAAATAAAAAATAAAAACTAGCTTTAGTTAGTATTAGGTGATTAAATGATAAATAAAGTAAAAGAAGTAAATAACGATATAGAAATAAAAGAAAAATCAATAAATTACAACACAATAACAACTTCAAACTCAATAACAGGAAACAAAGACCATATCTACCCAAAACTAAAACAAAGCTTCAAAACAGCAACAACAATAGACATAATAGTATCATTCCTAATGGAATCAGGAGTAAAACTACTATTACAAGACCTAAAAGAAGCACTAAATCGAGGAGTGAAAATAAGAATACTTACAGGAAACTACCTAAAAATAACACAACCACAAGCACTATACCTACTAAAATCAGAACTAAAAGATAAAGTAGACTTAAGATTTTACAATAATCCAAACAAGTCATTTCATCCAAAAGCATATATGTTTCACAATCCAATAGATAGCGAAATATATATAGGATCATCAAATATATCAAGAGGAGCATTAACATCATCAATAGAATGGAACTATAGATTCTTAAAATCAGCTGCTCCAAATGACTTTAAAGTATTTTATGATACCTTTGAAGATTTATTTAACAATCATTCATTAATAATAACAGATGAAGTGTTAAAAGATTATTCAAAACAATGGACAAGACCTAATATTTATAAGGATATTGAAAAAGAAGAAAGTAAAGAAGATAATGTTATAAATATATTTGAACCAAGAGGAGCTCAAATTGAAGCATTATATTCATTAGAAAAATCTAGAGAAGAAGGCTTTGATAAAGGACTAGTGGTTGCTGCAACAGGGATAGGAAAAACATATTTATCAGCCTTTGATTCAGCTAAATATAATAAAATTTTATTTGTAGCTCATAGAGAAGAAATAATAAAACAAGCAGCCCAAAGCTTTAAAAATGTTAGAAACTCTGATGATATTGGATTCTTTTATAGTAACCAAAAAGATACAAAAAATTCATTTATATTTGCACTAGTACAAACCTTAGGTAAAGAGCAATATTTAAATGAAGAATATTTTTCAAAAGATTATTTCGACTATATAATAGTTGATGAATTCCATCATGCAGTTTCTAATAATTATAAGAAAATAATAGATTACTTTATTCCAAAATTTTTATTAGGACTTACTGCAACACCTGAAAGACTTGATTCTAAGGATGTATTTGCACTTTGTGATTATAATATGGTTTATGAAGTAAGGTTAAAGGATGCAATAAGTAAGGGGTGGCTAGTACCTTTTAGATATTATGGCATTTATGATGAAACTGTAAATTATGAAGATATAGATTATAAAAATGGTAAATATGATGATAAACAACTTGAAGAAGCTTTAATGTTAAATAAAAGAGGAGAGATTATATTAAATCATTACCTAAAATATAATTCAAAAAGAGCAATGGGATTTTGTACATCAAGACATCATGCAGAATATATGGCAAAGGTATTTAATGAAAATAATATTCCATCAGCTGCTGTTTATAGTGGAGAAAAAGGAGAATATTCTGAAGATAGAAATATAGCTTTATCTAAGTTAACTTCTGGAGAGTTAAAAGTTATATTTTCAGTAGATATGTTTAATGAAGGTTTGGATGTACCTGCAATTGATATGGTTATGTTTTTAAGACCAACTCAATCACCAACAATATTCTTACAACAATTAGGAAGAGGTTTAAGAAAGTTTAAGGATAAAAAATATTTAAATGTTTTAGACTTTATAGGTAATTATAAAAAAGCTAATTTAGTTCCATTTTTATTAAGTGGAAAGGAATATTCAGCTTCAGAATGTAAGAAAAATAAACAAGGTGACTATGAATTTCCAGAAGAATGTATTGTTGATTTTGATTTTAAAATAATAGATATCTTTAAAAAACAAGCAGAAAGTGAAATGAAGGTTAAAGATAAAGTTAAAGAGCAATTTGAAGTTGTATCACAGATGTTAGGATATAGGCCAAGCAGAGTTGAATTATTTACTTATATTGATGATGAAGTTTATCAAAATATAAGAAGTAAAGCAATGAATCCATTTTCTAATTATCTAGAATATATAAAAGAAAATGATAAATTAACTCATGATGAAGAAATATTGTATAATTCTAGAGGAAGAGAATTTATTAATATGATTGAAACTACTAGTATGAGTAAAACTTATAAGATGCCAGTTTTATTAGCCTTTTATAATTATGGAGATATAAAGATGGAAATATCAGAGGATGATATTTATAAAAGTTTTTATAATTTTTATAGAAAAGGATCTAATAAGGTTGATATGCTTAAGGATAAGGGAACAAGGGAATTTGAAACTTGGGATAAGAAAAAGTATGTTAGCTTAGCTAATAATAATCCAATTAAGTTTTTACTTAAGACTCATGGTGAGTTTTTTAAGGAGAAAGAGCAATGTTTAATAGCACTTCAAGATGACCTTAAGGATATTATAAGTAATGAAGCCTTTAAGAAGCACATGAAAGATTCTATTGATTTTAGAGTTGAAAGTTATTATAAGAATAGATTTTTTAATAGAAAAAAATAGTATACAATATTATTAAAGGAAGCTAATTGAATTTAGCTTCTTTTTAAATTTCAAATTTTAAGGAGTGTATTATGAAGGTTTATAATAAATTAGTTAGAGATTTAATACCTCAAGTTATCAAAAATAGTGGTAAGGAATGTGAAATAGAAATTGCTGATAAAGAGCAAAGAACAGAATTACTTGAAGCTAAGTTAATGGAGGAGGTTAATGAATATTTAGAAGATAAGAATTTAGAAGAACTTGCTGATGTTATGGAAGTATTATTTGGTCTTGCACATAATCTTGGATATAGTGAAGAGGATTTACTTAACAAGAGAAGAGAAAAGCTTGAAGAACGTGGTGGTTTTAAAGAGGGAGTAGTTTTGAAAAAGGTGTATTAGTATAGATTTTATATAAATATAGTATTTAAATTATTTTAAAGGAAATAAGCCAAATGATAAATAACACATTAGATTTTTACAATAACAATTCAAAATCATATATAGAAAGTACACTATCAATAGATATGAGCCATTTATACAATGATTTCCTAAAACACATACCAAAGGGGAGCAATATACTTGACTTAGGATGTGGTTCAGGAAGAGACAGTCTTGAATTTATAAAAAGAGGATACAATATTACAGCAGTTGATGGATCAAAAGAATTATCAATTGCTACAAGTAAAGTTATAGGACAAGAAGTAATTTGCAATAAATTTGAAGACTTACAATTAACAGAAAAATTTCATGGAATATGGGCATGTGCTTCATTGCTTCACATAAACAAAAGAGACCTAATTAATGTAATAAAAAATATATCATATAATTTAGAAGACAATGGAGTATTTTATATGTCATTTAAATATGGAAAAGGTGAATATATTGATGAAAAGGGAAGATATTTTAACTGCTATACAGAAAAAACATTTAAAGAGATGATATTAGCAGTTCCAAAATTAAAAATAATTAATATATATAAATCAGAAGATACAATTGGTGGAAGAAATAACTTACAGTGGCTAAATGTATTGTTGAAAATAAATTAAAGTTATAAAAATGGGTATATAATGATTTTTAAGGAAAATCACTATATACCTTAAACTGCTTAAAATATTATTTATTATAAAATCCTTATTCTAAATTTATAAATTATTCACTATAAAATATAAAAAAAATTAAAAAATTTGTTATAATACTATTTGATAAGTATAGGATTTATAGAAACAAATGGAATAGTATAAGGAGGTATAAATTTATGATAGAAGCAATGGAACAGCAAATGATAAATAGCATAAATGGAAGATGGACAAAGGATAAAAGTAAAAGAAAAGAAATAGATATTCATAAATTAACTGAATGTTTTAGAGTGATTTGTTCAAGTAGAAGTTCAGTTTTGTTTATTATTGATTCATTAAAGAAAACATCTAATGAAAACTCTATATTAGATTTAAAAAATAAGATGGAGTGGATTTATGATTGGGTGACAGAAGATACTTGTAAAAGTATATTAGATAAATATGATATGGAAATAAAGGATAAGAAAAAGGAAACTGAATATAGAGCTGAAATTCCTGTAATTAATGAATATTTTGAAACATTAAAGAAGAAAGTTATAAATGAAACTATGACAAAATTATTAATATTTTATAAAGTTGAAATAGAGGTATAAATTTATGATAAGTCCAAAAAGGGAATGGAAAAGGTTTGAATCACAAGAAGAAAAAATAAAAATATTAAAAGAATTAAAAATAATAAGTCCAAAAGCAAATGAAATTAAGGAATTATATTACAAAGGTGCATATACTAAAGATGCAGTAAAATGTGATGTTGTTGGAATAGTTGATAATAATGAAATAATATTAAATATAAATGATGAATTACATAGTATACACCCGGATTACCTATTAGATATGCAGAAAAAAGAAAGATTTATAATTGTAGATATAGAAACTCCAAGAAGCTTCAGTCCTGCTAATGGAATAAGAGAAGTTGCAGCAGTTGTTGTTGAAGATTATAGAGTAATAGATACCTTACATTTAGCAATAATTACTGATAAGGAAAAATATAAAAATGGATATGGAGATGGACTAGAAGCAATTGAAGAAAATGAAGAGCTTAAAACACAATTTAAGAATTTACTAAAAAAATATAAATATCCTTTAGTAGCTCATAATGCAAGCTTTGATAGAAACTTCTTAAGCTATTGGGGGTGGGTTGATGATAAACAAGAGTTTTATTGCAGCATGAATACAATAAAGCAAAAAGAAGTTTTACCATCATATAAGTTAGTTAACTTATTAGAGTATTATAATATCAAAAAAGGACAATCACACAATGCATTACAAGATGTTTTGGATTTATTAGATTTATTAAAAGTTATAAAGCCAGAAAGATGGTGTGCTTTAAGTATATCAAGATTAGTTTCAAACAATGATAATAAACAAGGAAAAGATGCTACTAAAAGTTCAGCAAAATCTAATAGTTTTAGAAAGTTTGCAAAGGATAAGGAAAAAATTGCAGAAGAAAAAGAAATGATTGAGTTTGCTAAAAATAATTTAATAAAGGATATATTTAATAAAAAGAAAATAGTTTTTACTGGTGATATGTCTAAAAGTAGAGTTGAGATGAGAGCTACAGCTATAAGATATGGGGCAGATTCTCCAACAAGCATAAGTGGAAAAACAAATATTCTTGTTATAGGGGAAGAGGCTGGTAAGAGCAAGTTAGAAAAGGCTAAGCAGCTTGGAATAGAAATAATTAATGAAGATGAATTTTGGAATATTATAAATAAAGAAACAAGTATGGAATAAAATTGAGTTTTATTAATAACCTTAATATAAGCAGCATTTGAATTATATCAAGTGTTGCTTTTTTTTGGTGCAGAAAATTGTAAAGTTTAATATTGAATTAAATTTTATATTTTAACAAAAAATAAAAGATAGCTAATAAAAAATAGTTTAATATACTACTGTTTATAACATTAGGAGGAATGTTTATGGATATGCAATATGTTCAAGGAAAACCGCTATTTACTTATATAAATAAAAATAAAAAGCAATATCCTTATTTAACCTTAATGTGCGAAATTCTACAATTTTCTATAAGTGGGAGATAGATAGCACTTGACGATAGTCAACAAGAATAGTATGTTGTAATCAATAGTAATTAACTACTGGTGGAGCACCTATTGAAGTGGTGAGAAAATACATTGAGAATCAAGGGGTAAAATAATGCTTAAAGCTTATAAATATAGATTATATCCTAATTTAGAACAAAGAGAATATTTAGTTAAAACATTTGGGTGTACTAGATTTATATATAATAAAATGTTAGCTGATAAAATTGAGTATTATAAAGAAACTGGCGAAATGTTAAAAAATACACCTGCACAATATAAAAAAGAATTTGAATGGCTAAAAGAAGTTGATTCATTAGCACTAGCAAATGCTCAACAAAACTTAGAAAAAGCTTATAAAAACTTTTTCAGAGATAAATCTATAGGATTTCCTAAATTCAAATCCAAAGTAAAAACTTACTAAAATTAGTAATATAATTTTGGTATTATCTTGAGGTAGGAACTACCTTGTAAGCTTGGGTAAACTTGTACCGTTATGTATATTGACCAAGAAGCTCCCAATTTTATAAGTGGAGAGTAGTTCACGACCTTTAGCAGTTGAAGCTGGTTTTGGTAAATGGGGAAATAGTGGTATTATAGAAAATGAAAAGTATGGCACTAATTTTATGATTACAGCTGTATTTTATAGATAAGAGATATATGAGCACTTCAATTAGGAGTGTTCATTTTTTTAGAAATATAAATTACAGATTTTATTATGTTATTTGGAAGTATTTCTTTTATATTTGAGATAAAAAATTCTTTCATTTATTTATTATATTAAAGTAAGGGAGTTAAAAGCTATTTTTTAATTTTTGATTTTTATAATAATATGCTATAATTATCATAGAGTAAAGTATAGTTAATTGAAAATACTTGAGGTGATTATATATGAAAAAACTTATGCTTAAAAATTGCAAAATAGATGCCACCAAGTTGAAAGATGTAATAGCATTATGTGTTTTTGGTAGCTATCATGAAAAGGTTTTTGATAAAGATAGAAGTGATATAGATATAATGATTCTTTCTAAATATCAGCTAGAATTATATGATGAAATAGAAATTGAAGATTATCTGCAAAAAATATTATCAGAATATTTTTCATATGACAATCTTCATTTTACTTTTATTAGTGAGTTTAATTATCCTTTTAGTGAAATCTTACTAATAAGTGATGATAAAATAATTTTTCAAGAAGAAGAATATCTAGATTATGTTTTAGGATATTCAGCTTTTAAGAGGGATAGAGAAGCGTTGGAAGTTATGAGAGAGGAAAATCTAAAGGATTTGGAGAGTTTTAGGAATGGTTTATTATAAGTATAAGAAAGAAAAGTTAGAAGAGAAATTTTTAGAAAGCAAAGTATTTTTAGTTAAAATACGAGAATGTATAAAACGTAATATAGATGGTGAAGATGATATAATTAATGAGGCTATGATTTCATATTTTAATTCATTTTGTGAGTTTATAATAGATATGTGTGAAACTTATTTAGTATCAACAGATAATTATATACCAAATAAATCTGGAAGTGAAATAATAGAGTTAGCTAGTAGTTTTGGGTTTATTTCAGCTAAGGATTCTAAAAGACTTCAAGCTATAATAAAGCTAAGAAATAGGTATACTCATGATTATTATCAAAGAAAGCTTTCAAGAGAAAGAATAATTAAAATGTGTAGAGGAGATTTAGCTACACTAGAATTATTTTTAGAGATATCACAGGAAAAAATTAAATTAGTGATAAATGATGGAAATTAATTTTATCAAATGGGGATGTAGAAAGATTTTGAGGGACAGTATATAGATTTGCACAATATAAGCATAGATGAAAGTCACTTTAGTGATAGAAATCTATGCTTATTTTTGTGTAAAAATAAATCCACCTATAGTATCCCTTTATGCTATATTCCCCCTAATAAAGGTTAGGACTTGCGCCTTTTACCTTAAAAGGGGAATAGCCTTATGCACTAATATAAATTATTCAACTACAATTTTATTAGTATCTTTTTCAGATTTTTCTTTCTTAGGCAAATGAACATTTAAAACACCATTATCAAATTTTGCCTTAATTAAATCCTTATTTACATTATTCAAATAGAAGCCTCTAGAAACTGAACCATATCTTCTTTCACGTCTTAAATAATTTTCTTTCTTTTCCTTAGAATCAGTATTTTTTGTAGCAGAAATAGTTAAATAGTTGTTATCATAGTCAATATTGATATCTTCCTTTTTAACTCCTGGTAATTCTGCGTGAAGAACATATTCTTCTGGAGTTTCCTTGATATCAGTTTTAAATCCTCCATTAGCAGAAAGATCTGATAACATGCTTTCATTAAAGAAGTCATTAAATACATCATTTAATGTTAATCCTTTGTTATTTTCTCCATTGTTAAATTTAAAAGGTACTAAACCAAACATACAAAGACCTCCTTTATAAATAAATTTTTCAAAATAATTTGGTGTGAAATTTACTTTTTATAAATTTAAAAAATAAATTTCCTTTGATTTTGTTTCTTTGTACAGATAACATTATAAAAGATAATAATCTAAAATAGCAAATTAAGGAAATTAAGTAAAGTAAAGAAATAATGAGTTATTTTAAGAGTCGCACACTACAATAATTAAATTTAATTTAATATTTAAAAATATGGTAAAAAATGGATTGAACAAAGAAAAATTCAATTTGAAAAAATTAAGTTTTATTGGTATTTGCCATATTATTTGTTTTTTAAACATTGAAAGGAAAAAATAATAATATAATATAAAAGACAATAGATTTGACATAATATTTGTTTTTAAACATATTAATATTATTTATAAAAAAAGTAGTATCAATTAAATCATAGTTCTCCTTAAGGTGATAATAGTTTTTATTAGCTTAACTATTTATTAAAAAGGAAATAATATGAATGGGATACTACTTAAAATTTATATAGAATTTTTAATAATATTTAATTTGCTTATAAGATATTGAGAAGTTAAACCAGTAAACATGCCTGCTATAATTCCAGATAACAAAAGCACAGGAAGATAAAAAGCTAAGGATGTTGTTTTAGTAATAAAAATTGCCATTAATACTTGGCCAATATTATGAGCAATAGCACCAATAATACTACAAATCCAAATGTTTTCTAAGCTTAAAAACTTTTTACTTATAATCATTGCAAGGTAACATAAGATTCCACCACTTAAGCTATATAAAAGGATAGACATATTACCAGAAAAAATGCTTCCAAGAAATATTCTACATAATAATATAATTAAAGTATCAAGTGGGGAAAGAATAAATATAGCATAAACTGTAATTATATTTGCCAAGCCAAGCTTTACTCCAGGAATTGGTGTAAGTGATGGCAATTGTGCTTCTATAATAAATATTATAAGTGATATACTAAGTAATAAAGCCAGGGATGTCAATTTTCTTGTATTCATAATATTAGTTAAGTAATTTTTAAATTACCACCAAAATTCACCTCCAATTATTGTAATATATTATTAATTTTTCATTTTATTATTGTGATATGCCATCAATTTCACTTATTTTAGGACTTTCCTCTATTTTTATTATAATTTTATGAGGAAGACATACTATAGGTGCAATTGTATTTGATATATATCCTTGATTAATACAAATTTTATCATTGCAATTAGCATCAATTACAGCAATTTTATTTTTTTCAACAGAAATTATATTAACTTCATCATCATATGTTAAGTTTATTTCATAAGGAGAAGTAACTTTAGATAAGTCTATTGATTTTATGCATACTCCATCTTTATATATGTTTGCTATTGTGCCCTTAGAAGGCATTTTAATCAATATAAAACTTATAAAGGAAAGTATTAAACAAATAATTAATAAAATAAATATATGAGTTTTTTTAATTTTCATTTTTTATTATATTAGGAGAGATATTACTAAAATCATCTAAAAGGGTAATATCATCTTCAATCCCTTCTGTAATATAAATATGACCATCTTTTGTTATAAAAACAGCATCAAAGTCATTATTTTTTTTCCAATATTCAATAGATTTTTCTAGTCCCATAACAAAAAGGGAAGTGGAAAGTGCATCACATAATACTGCATCTTTGCCAATTATACTTACAGAAAGAAGTTCATTATTTATTGGCATTCCAGTATTAGGATCAATAATATGTCCATATTTTACTCCATTATCATCAATGAAATATCTTTCATAAGCACCAGAAGTAATTACTGCTTTATTAACAATGGAAATAACTGCTGCATTACTATTGGTTAATGGATTTTTAATTGCAATTTTCCATGGGGTACCATCAGGCTTAGAACCTAAGGCATGGACATTCCCACCTAAGTTTAAAAGAGCAGATTTTACATTATGTTCTTTTAAAATATTAATTAATGTATTACTTGTATATCCCTTAGCAGTACTTCCTAAATCTATTGCCATATTATTATTTAATTTTATTGTGTTATTATTTTTTGAAAGAGTTATATTTTTATAATTTACATATTGTAATAAATAATTTATTTCTTCAAGTGATGGAACATTAGGAGTTTCAGTGGTAAATCCCCAAGACTTAACTATGGGATAAACTGAAATATCTAATGCACCATTTGTTAAATTACATATTTTTAAGGATTCTTCAATTAAATTAAAGGTATCTTGAGATAATGTATTTTCACCTTTTTGATTTAAAATTGAAATTTCACTATTATCATTAGTTGTTGAAAATAAGTTTTCTAATTCAATTATTTTTTCTTCACATAAGTTTAAGACATCATTTGCAGAAGTATAAGCAGTTAAGCTCATTATTGTATCCATTGCAAAAATTTCTTTAGTTAGCTTAGTTGTATCATTTAAATCAGTTTCTTTTTTTAATATTGCAATGTTTTTAATTAATATTGCTGATGAAAATGCCGCTAATAAAATAATTAAGCTTAGAAAAAATTTTTTATTGTTAATTTTTTGCATTTTTTAAGGCAGCCTTTACTGCAGAAATAAGTCCCTTAGAACTAAAAGTAGCACCACTTACAGTATCAACATCTGGACTTTGAGAGTTAAGTATAGCATCAAATATTCCTGAAATTGCAGTATCAACAAAAGGTGAATTATCAACTGTGTCAATAACAACTAAGTTTGTAATAACATCATTTTTAATTGTAACTTTAACTGTAATGTTTCCATTATATCCAGAGCCTGTTCCTTCATAAACACCATCTTTATAAATAGAACTAGTGCTTCCAGTAGGTTCATTTGAAGGAGTGTCATTTGGAGCTGAAGGCGGATTACTTGGAGTTGAAGGAGCATTATCAGAGCTTGGAGGAGTATTATTTATATTTGACTCATTTCCAGCGTTTGACTCATTTCCAACATTTGAAGAAGTATTGTTATCTTTTAAATTGTCTTGAGGCGTTAAAGACTTATTATCTTTATTTAAATTTTCTTCAATATTTAAAGAAGCAACATCTTTTGTTTCAGCTTCATTATCAGCTTCATTATTTGAATCTGAATTTTCATCTTTTATCTCATTTTCATCATTTGAAGAATCATCATTTGAAAAATCAGCATTTTCATTTAATGAAATTTCAGCTTTATTAGTATTATTAGAAGCAGAATCAGTATTATTAGAAGCAGTATTTTTTTGAGCTAATGATGGCATAAGAGCATATGCAGTTATGCAGGCAAAAGCTACAACTGCTATACAATAAGATGTTACAGTTCTAGATTTATTAAACACCTTTTTATTTAATGCTTTATTAACACGCATTGTAGCATATATTAAAAATACTAAACTATAAATTAATACATTTAATATGTATTGTAAGTTTCCACATTTAGCTATTGGAAGCATTATAAGCATTACATGAATATAAATTAATCCATAAAAAGCATAAGCAGATCTTTGAAGCATTTTCCAAGATTTATATTTCATTTTTTTTCTTATCATTGGGAATGAAGTAATCATAAGTGGAATCATAATAGCAATTAAAATAATACTTATTATTGCAGCTAAAATCATATTTAGTGACATTGATTTTGGGTTTGTAAATAAGGTTACAAAATGATATCTTCCAAAGCTAATGTTATGAGCAAGAGTAAGTATACTTGCTATAATAGATAATTCTGCTCTAATTGGCATTAATATTTTCATTAATTTACTTCCATTTTTTAATGCACCAGTATACATAACTACAACAAAAATAGAAGTTGCAAATGTGCTTTTTGTAAATAGTGGTATTATATTGTTTTTAATAAATGGTGGGAAGCTTGAAATAGCACCACTATATGAAGCAATAATTATAAGTAATGATATAATTCCAGTTACTATATAGCAAAGTATTGAATGTTTTTTTATAAATTTGCGCCCTATAAAAATTAAAAGAGCAGTTAAAATAATAGAAATTAAAAAATTCATGTTTCCTCCTAAAACTAACATTGGGGCTGTAGCACTAAAACTTTTAGACACAATATATTCTTTAATATATTGTACTATTTACTCTTAATGCAACATCCCTAAGTATTTTTATTATTGTGCTGTTAATTTGAATTTTAATGGCTGATAATCATAAAGTGTAATTTCAATAGCATATTCCCCATAAATAAAATTAAAGTTTTTTAGGTTTAATTTATTTTTACAAAAAATTCAAAATGCAATAATAAAAGTATAAATGAAAAAATATATGAAATCAATAATCATTATCAATTAAGTAAATATAGTTAAAAATATAATTAAATATTTTAATATGTATGTAATTAGTTGTTAAAATATCGAGTTTAAAATTATGTTGAAATAAATATCACAAAAATGTATAATATTAGAGAAGTGAATAAAATCTAGTAAGATTTACTAGGAGAGGTTCGTATGACCATCCCTCTATAAAAAACTAGGCTTAGTTATAAATTATTTTTGTATTTTATAACTTTAAAATTATAAGTTTGTTTATAGGACCTCTAAGTTTAATGCTTAGAGGTTTGTTTTTTTGGAGTGACCATCTAATCTCCCTTACACTTACTAAATTAAGAGTAGGAGTGAAAAAATGAAAAGAAACAACACAAAAAAGTTAGTGCTTATATCATTATGTATAGGTATAAATGTAATAGGCGCACTAATAGCAGTGACATTAAAACTGCCAATATTCCTTGATACAATTGGAACATTTTTAATTGCATTTTTATTTGGACCAATAGCAGGAATTATCACAGGGATATTAAGTTATTTAATAACAACAATGACTTTTGACCCATATGCATTATATTTTATACCTTCACAAATAACAGTTGGGCTTTTAGCAGGTATAATTTATAAAAAAGGTGGTTTTAAAAAGAAAGCTATTATGCCATTTAGTACATTATTAATTGCTATATGTTCAGCTCTTGTTGCAGCAATTGCATCTGCAGTTGTGTTTGGAGGAATTACTTCATCAGGAAATTCAATTATTATAATTTATTTAAAAAATATGGGTTTAGGATTAGTTCCAAGTATATTTATAACTCAAATATTAACTGAATTTATTGATAAAATGATGATTGTATTATTAGTAATTAATATTATTAAAGCAATGCCTAATAATTTTAAGTTAGAATCTAATGTTTAAAAAAGGGAGATTTATGGATAGATATAGTAAGATAATTAATAAAAATAGTAGAGAAATTGTTTTGTTAAAAGCTTTTCCATGTGTTTGGGGAAAATGTAGTTTTTGTGATTACATTGATGATAATGGAAAAGATGAAGAAGAATTAAATAAGCTAAATAAAGGGGTTTTAGATAATATAACAGGTGAATTTGGAGTTCTTGAGGTAATTAATTCAGGAAGTTGCTTTGAAATACCAAAGGAAACTTTGAATTACATAAAAAAGATAGTAGATGAAAAGAAAATCAAACTTTTATTTTTTGAAAGTCATTGGTGTTATAGAAATAGATTAGATGAAATGAGGGAGTTTTTTAATATTCCTATAGTATTTAAAATTGGAGTTGAAACTTTTGATTTTGACTTTAGAAATAATTTTTTAAATAAAAATGCTAGGTTTAGAGACCCAAGGGAAGTTGCAGAAAAGTTCCAATCTGTATGTTTGATGGTTGGAATAAAGGGACAAACTAGGGAAATGATTAAAAGAGATATTGAAATTGTTTTAGAACACTTTAAGTATGCAACTATTAATGTTTTTGTTAATAATACTACTGAAATTAAAAGAGATGAGGAATTAGTTCAGTGGTTTAAAGATGAATATGAATTTTTAAATACTCACCCAAAGGTTGAAGTTTTATATCATAATACTGATTTTGGTGTTGGTGATTAAGTTTAAGGGTAGTGCTTATTTTTATAGGCACTATTTTTTTGTACAAATCGATTTTATGGTGTTTATAAAAAAATTTAGCCTCTGAGGAAAGTTACCCCAGAGGTATTTTTCTGTAATAAAAAACTTAATTATAAATGAGTAGAATTAAATTTGATAAATGTAGTATAATAGAAAAAACTATTAAAATAATAAAAAGGAGAAAGAAATGGTAGATGTAAGAGATATAAGCACTGGAAATTTTCAAGGAAATATTGTTCTTGTTTATGAAGACAAGCCAACAAACAATAAAATAGTAGAAGTTCTAAAATCTAAAAAAGTATTTGAAGGAAAAAGTGGTCAGATATTTTACAAAACTACTGAAGATTTAAATTATGAAATTTTTGTGGGACTTGGAAGATTTGATGAATTAGAAAAAGTAGATTTAATAAATGCTGTAGCAAAGGGAATTAAGCAAGCTGAAAAATTAAAAATTAATGATTTAAGTATTAATTTTGTAAAGGCTAATGGATTATGTACAGGGGGAATTACTACTGCAATAGTTCATGGAATAAAATTAGCAGGATATAAGTTTGATAAATATAAGAATAATGAAAAATTTTATTTGCCAAATGTAACAATTTTAGGGGCTCCAAAAGAAAAAGTTGATAAAATGAGAAAAAAAATACAAGAAGCTATTAATGTTGCAGATGGTATAATTTTAGCTCGTGATCTTGTAAATGAACCTTCAAATGTATTATATCCTGAAACTTTAGCACAAAGGGCAGTAAAAGCAGGAAAAGAAAGTGGATTTGAAGTAGAAGTATTTAATGAAGAGAAAATTGAGGAGTTAGGAATGAAGGCCTTTTTAGAGGTAGGAAAGGGTTCAGTTCATAAGCCAAGATTAATAGTAATGAGATACAATGGCAATGGAAATAGTAATGAAAGAGTTGGTCTTGTAGGAAAAGGTCTTACTTTTGATACTGGTGGATATTCTCTTAAACCATCATCATCTATGGATACAATGAAAAGTGATATGGGTGGAGCAGCAGCTGTTATTGGAACAATGCAAGCACTTGCAAAAAATAAAGTTGAAAAAAATGTAGTTGCAGTAGTTGCAGCTTGTGAAAATGCTATTTCTGGTGGAAGCTATAAGCCTGGAGATATTATTGGCTCAATGGCAGGAAAGACTATTGAAGTATTAAATACTGATGCAGAAGGAAGATTAACTTTAATAGATGCTGTTACTTACATTATTGAAAAGGAAAATGTAAATAAGATAGTTGATGTTGCAACTCTTACAGGTGCTGCTTTAGTTGCACTTGGAACTGAAATAACTGGAGTTATAAGTAATAATGATGAATTCTATGATGAATTAATTACTGCTTCAAAGAGAAGTGGAGAAAAGTTCTGGAGATTACCTAATGATAAATGCTATAAGAAGCTTTATAAGGGTGATTTTACAGATTTTAAGAATATTGGTGGACGTTATGGAGGTTGTATTACAGCAGGTATGTTTATTGGAGAATTTGTGCAAGATAAGCCTTGGCTTCATTTAGATATAGCAGGGACATCTTGGGTTGAATCTTCAAGTGATACTACACCAAAGGGCGGCACAGGAGCACCAGTTGCAACTTTATATGAGTTAGTTGTTAAGCATAAATGTAAACATAAATAAATTCAAAAAGAAGTCAAATTAATTTTGGCTTCTTTTTTGTATATTATGGGAAAATTAATTGATAGTTAAAAGTATTGTTAAGATTGAAAAAAAGTATAATATTTGTTGTTTATTATACTTTTTTAGTATAATATGTTATAATAAAGCAAAAATATGATGGGGAAATGTAAATTTTATGTGGGGGTGGAATTAAATAATGAGTATAAACAAAATAGATAAAAGAAATTATACAATAGAAGATTTAGAAGAACTATTAGATAAAATTCCATATGAAATTTTTATTAAAGATACAAATGGAATATATCAATATGTTAATTTAGCAACAGAAAAGAAATTGGGGATTAAAAAAGAGGAAATAATAGGGAAAAATGATTATGATATAAGACCTAAAACACTTGCTCATATTTGTGATGAAAGTGATAAAAGTGTTTTAGAAAATGGTGATAAAGAATTTGTAGAAGATAAAATAATAAATGATAATATAGAAACAAGATATGAAATATTTAAGGCATTATTGAATAATGATAAAGATAAAGTAAAAATAGGTGGAATTGCAAAGTTTATAAGTGAAGATAAGTCTTTGCAAATAAGCATTAATGAAAATTCAAATAAAATAATGAACAATCCTAAGATATTAAATTCTTCTTCAGTTTATTATGGAATTTTAAAAGATTTGAAATCAGCAGTTAAATGTAATGAGGTTGGATTATATTTATATGATAAAAATAAAAATGCAATGATATTAAATAATCATTTTGGGGAAGATGAAGCATTTTTTGAAGAAAGCTATAATATAACAATGAATATTGAAAAAAATTATTTTTACAATTATGAGTGTAAAATTGAAGAAAAGTTAAATTTTAATAGTGTTAAATACATATATTTATTAAAAATAAATAATAATCTTTTAGGGTGTATACATATTTATTATGAAAATAAACCAAAGAAAATAAATGAAGAGTTTATAAAATATATATGTATAATATTATCTTTTATTAAAGATAAAAAAAATCTTAAACATGCTGTAGAAATTGAAAGTTTAAAATCAGAATTTTTTGCAAATTTATCTCATGAATTTAAGACACCTTTAAATATAATACTATCTACAGTTCAGTTAGTAATGAATTATATTGAAGTTAATAATGAATATCCTAATTATAATATGTTTAATAAATGTCTTAGTAATATAAAACAAAATTCATATAGGATTTTAAAGATTGCAAATAACTTAATTGATATGAGCAAAATAGATGGTAACTTTTATTCTATTAATATGGGAAATTATAATATAGTTGAAGTTGTAGAAAATATAGTTCAATCACTTGCAGAGTATATGAAAGATAATAAAAGAAATATTATATTTGATACAATGGAAGAGGAAATAATAACTGCATGTGATCCAGATCAAATAGAAAGAATAATATTAAATGTACTTTCTAATGCAATGAAATTTACATCTCATGGTGGTAATATTTATGTTGATATGGAAGTTAATGATAGATGTAATAAAGTTATTATTAAGATTTCCAATGATGGAGAAAAGATAAATTTTGAAGATAGGCTTAGAATTTTTGAAAGATTCACTCAATCTGAAAGTCTTTTAACAAGAAGAGCAGAAGGTACTGGAATTGGTCTTACATTAGTTAAATCATTAGTTAAACTTCACAATGGTGAAGTGTATGTAAATACTGAATTTGAAGAAGGAACTCAATTTTGTATTGAATTGCCAATAAGAAAAATTAAAAATTTTAAAAATAATAATGTTAGAGAAAAAAGCATAGTTTCAAAAGTAGAAAAATTTAATATAGAATTTTCAGATATATATAATTAAAAGAAAGTATCTCTTATCAAAAATGAAAGATAAGAGGTACTTTTTATTTGGGAAATATTGCTAAAAATTATATACACAGTTAAAATATTAATATATAAGTAAAGTTTTATGTAATATAAAAGAATAACAAAATAGGGGCTTGCGTAAAAAAGAAAAATGAGTATTCAATTAATTGTAAAATCAAGCCTTATAATAAGGTGGGAAAAGGAGATGATCCGAGTTATCTAATATATTAGAAAAGGAGTATAGACTTTTTACAATAATAAAGTAGAGTTCGAATTTAATAAATAATTTAATAATATATATAAGGGGAGTTACTTAAAACTAGTTCCTTTTATTTTTTTAATAGATAAATATTTATATAAGGGTTGGTGGTGAAATAAAATGGAATATATTAATGAAATAGTAAAAAAAGTAAAGCCTTTTGCAAATATATTAATTTTCTTTTGCTTATTTACAATTGCTTTTATTATTATAGCAGGAACAATAAAATATACTATACCATTTATTATTGGGTTAATTGCAGCTTCAATTTTGCAAAAGCCAACAGAATTTATTATAAAAAGGTTTAATATAAGGGGGGAAATAGCAGCAATTATTTCAACATTAATTTTTTATGTTATTACAGTTTCGGTATTAGTTGTTGGTGTGGTTTATTTTTCTTCTGAAATTAAAGATTTAGCAACAGAAGGATATGATTATATTTATAATAATGGTTCAGAAATAAGTGATATTTTACAAAAATCTTTATCAGGATTTGAAAACATAGATGAATCAATTTTAGATACATTAAAAACAAACATAACAAAGTTTATTTCTGATATGTCAAATTATGCATTAGATTTTAGTAAGGGGATAGTTAATGGAATAATAAATGTAGTTTCCGCTCTTCCATATATAATATCAGTAATAATATTTGCCATATTATCAAGTTTTGTATTTTTAAAAAAGTTTATAAAAAGAAAATATTCACCAAATGAAGAAAATAAGTTTAATGAAAATGATCAGTATGAAAAATATATAAAAATAATATTAGAAATTAAAGATATTGTATTTAAATATGTTGGAACATATTCATTTTTAGTTTTTTGTACATTTGTAATAACTTTCATAGGTTTTAATATTTTAAAAATACCATATTCATTATTGTTGAGCTTTACATGTATGATTTTAGATTTATTGCCTATTGTGGGTATGATTTTAGTATTTTTACCTTTAGTAGTTATTTATTTTTTTAGTGGAAAGTTTGTAATAGTTGTGTTTTTAATTATTTTATTTTCTGTAATAATGATAACAAGAAATATATTAGAACCTAAGTTATTATCAGCATCATTGGAATTATCACAATTAAGTGTATTAATTGCAATATTTGTTGGATTAAATGCTGGTGGATTTAAAGGGATGATATATTTAATTGCATTGTTTATTGCTTTTAATTTTTATAAAAAATATATTATTTATGAAGAAAAAGATTTAAATTGTAATAGTAAAATAAAAAAAGAAAGTAATAAATTAAAATAAGTTATGTAAAAGTAAAATTATTAAAATAAAGTTAAATACTTGTAAGAATAATTAAATAAATATACTTATGTAGTATATTCTTTAAGTTAGCTTATTATATATAGTATATAGGCTAAGGTATAGTAAATGTAGTTTAAATATATTTTGTATTTTTAAATTAACAATAATAAATTTAATTTTGATAATTGAAATATTAATTAAAGCGTTTATTTAGAATTTTATACTTTGAACTTTAGGTTAATTTAATAATATGACTATGCTATAAAGCTAAGAATGTATTGTTGAAAATGGTATAACAGGGAGGAAATTGCTTTGGTTAAAATTTTAGTTGCTGAGGATGATAATAAAAAAGTCAATAATTTTCAATGGAATGTTGAAAAGGAAAAGTTCTTAAGAAAATGGATATTGGGAAAAGTAAAAAGTTATAATTTAGCAGATGAAATGAAAAAATTTGATGTAGTTTATAGTAAGACAATGGCACTTGTTGTTGTTAAGCCTCTTGTAAAGGGTGAAAACAGTTATGAAATAGATTGGGAGGCTGAAAATTTAAGTTTTGCAATTAGTAATATTGCAAAGGAAATAATGAGTGATTTTAAGTACTTAAATGTTATTGTTGATTCTAAGGGACAAGTTGTGATTTTATGTGATGTTAATCCAATAAAAAGATGGCATCATGCAGTAAACAATTTAGAAGATAACATTAATGAAAAATTAAAGGTTAATGTTGTTATTTGTGCATCATTTTTAAGAGAGGATCCTGTTCAAATAAATATAGTATATAACTCTTTATGCAATAGGATAATTGATAAAAGTAAAAAATCTGATATGTTAATTGAAGTTCAAAAATATATTAATAGGAATTATTTTAATGAAAACTTAAGTATTGCTGAAGTGGCTAATGTAATGAAAGTTAGTCAAGCATATTTAATTAGAGTTTTTAAAAGAGATTTGAAAATGAATTTTGCAGATTATTTAACTAATGTGAGAATAAAAAATGCAATAATTTTAATGAGGGATAATGAATTAAAGCTAAATGATATTTCTAAAATGGTGGGATATAATACTCAACATTATTTTAGTAATGTATTTAGAAAACATGTAGGAATATCTCCACAAGATTATAGAATAGGAATGAGTAGTTAGTGACAAGTGGCAATTGGAAAGTAGCAAGTGGCAAGTGACAAGTGACAAGTGGCAAGTGGCAAGTGACAAGTGGAGAGTGGCAAGTGGCAAGTGGCAAGTGGAAAGTGACAAGTGGCAAGTGAGGTAGTAGTTTGGAGTTAGTAGTGAAGGGGAAAATTCAGCATTAGCTCAATTTGTGCTCTAGTTTGTCACTTGAAACTATTCCAAGCTTGCTACTTGAATTGACTAATAATTTCCATGAAATATGTAAATACTAAATTTACTATATTTTTAGAGGTGAAATCATGTTTAAGTGGAGAGACTTTTATTTAATGAAAATATATGATTCAAAAAATAAGTATATTGGAGTTGTAGAAGATATTTCAATAGATTTTTATAAGGGGGTTGTGAGGGGATTTACAATTTCTCCTACATCAATATTTAAAAAACAAATGTATGTTTCAGTAGATTCAATTATTTCTATTGATGAAGATATGAAAATTAAAGGTACTTCAAATTTTGAGGGATTAAAGTTTAAGGAAATTAGATATGTGGATATAATTAATAAAGAGAAAAAACTTATAGGTGTTCTTGAAGACTTAATAATAGATAAGCAAAATTTTGAGATAAAAGGTATTATTATGAGTTCTGGAATATTTGACAAAATGCTTAAAGGTAAAGAAGTAATAACATTAAAGCATTGTACTCTTTGTGATGAATATATCTTATATAATGGAAACTCAAGGGTTAAGCTAAAAACTTTACCTCATAATTTAGGGGGCAATAGTGATGTTCAAAAAGTATAAAAATTTAATTATAAAATTATTGATTTTTATAATAGTATTAATTAGTTTAATAATGATATATTGTTTTGTAGCTCCAATAAGATCAGTTGTAAACTTATTGATAATTTCAATAATAATTGCATACACATTAAAGCCTTTAAGAAATTATTTAAGCAAAAAATTTAATTTATCTTCTAAAAAAAGTTCATTATTAATTATAGTAATGTTTTTAATTATATTTATAGGGCTTTTATATAGCATAATTCCAACCATATTAAATGAAAGTGGAAATTTTGGAATCATGCTAGATAATATTGAAGAATACATATTAAATTTGGCAATAAGTCTTAAATTAGATAAATTGCCATGGTTTGAAACTCTTTATATACAAGTTGGAGAAAAGATTAATAGGTTTTTAAGTAGTTTATCTGTTAATTTAATTGATAATTTACTTAGTATGGCTGAAAATATGGTTAGTCTTGCAATCGTGCCAATTACAACTTATTATTTTTTAGCTGACTCAAAGCTTATTTATAATAAACTTTTATTACTTTTACCAACAGATAAGAGGATAATAGTTAAAAATATAAATAAAAATATAGATAAAATATTAAGTAGATATATATTTAGCCAATTATTATTATCATTAATAATAGGAGTTTTATCCTTTATTTTACTTTTAATACTTAGGGTAAAATTTCCTTTGGTTTTAGCAATAATAAATGGAGTTGCCAATATAATTCCTTATTTTGGACCCATAATAGGAGGTATACCTATTATATTTATGGCTCTTACTAGTTCAGTTAGTAAGGGAGTAATTTCAGCAATTGGTGTTTTTTTAATTCAACAATTTGAAGGTAATTTTTTAGCTCCTAAAATTACAGGGGATAGTACTAATATGCATCCTATTGTTATTATTATTTTATTAGTATTAGGTGATAAAATAGGTGGGGTAATTGGAATGGTATTAATTGTTCCAATTGCAGTAATAATAAAAGTTATTTATGATGATATAGATTATTATTTATTTTGAAATATTGGTTAAAATAATTAATAAATGTATTAAATTTATTCAAAATGAACTGTTTATTGACAGAAATGAGTAAATGAAATATAATTTTGTCATAAATAAATAGCAAAAAGCAATGAAGAGAATGAGTAAATATGATTTAAATATTAAGAGAGGAAGTGGCTGGTGAAAACTTCTTATTTGACATATTGAAGCTATCTTGGAGCTTATTTTTACTTTAAGTGATGTATAAGTTTTATACATAATTAGGGTGGTACCGCGGAAATTATAAGTTTTCGTCCCTTGGTCTTTAGGGATGAAGACTTTTTTTGTTAGTTGAATTTCCAAAGAAAAAGGGGCTGTTGCACTAAAATTTTTATACACAATATATTGTTTTAAAAAATAAAAATTAATATAATACATTGTAGTATTTATTCTTAATGCGACATCCCAATTAAGTTATAAAAAGTTGGAGGTTGAAAAAAATGAAATTCATGGGAGCAAATGAATTAAGAGAAAGTTTTATAAGCTTTTTTGAATCTAAGGAACATTTAAGAATGGAAAGTTTTCCATTAGTACCTAAAAATGATAAGAGTTTATTATTAATAAATGCAGGTATGGCACCACTTAAGCCATATTTCACAGGAATACAAAAACCACCAAAGAGTAGAGTTACTACTTGTCAAAAGTGTATAAGAACTGGTGATATAGAAAATGTAGGAAAGACTTCAAGACATGGTACTTTCTTTGAAATGTTAGGAAATTTCTCATTTGGAGATTATTTTAAAAATGAAATTATTCCATGGTCATGGGAATATGTAACAGAAGTTTTAAAGTTACCTAAAGATAAGTTATATGTAACTATATACTTAGAAGATGATGAAGCTTATGAAATTTGGACTACTAAAACAGATATAGATCCAAGCAGAATATTTAGATTAGGTAAGGATGATAACTTCTGGGAAGTTGGAACAGTTGGTCCATGTGGTCCATGTACAGAAATTCACTATGATAGAGGTGAAAATGTAGCACCTGTAACAAATGTAGAAGATTTTGTTGCTGCATCTGATGCTGATAGAATAGTTGAGTTTTGGAATTTAGTATTTATTCAATTTGATAAGCAAGAAGATGGTAGCTATGCTCCATTAAAGAATAAAAATATTGATACAGGTATGGGACTTGAAAGAATTGCAACTATAATGCAAGGTGTTGATAACATATTTGAAATTGATACAGTAAAGAATATCTTAAATAAGGTATCTGCTTTATCAGGTGTAGAATATGGAAAAGATGCAAATAGTGATATTTCATTAAGAATAGTAACAGACCACGTTAAGGCAGTAACTATGCTTATATCTGATGGAGTTCAACCAAGTAATGAAGGAAGAGGATATGTTTTAAGAAGACTTTTAAGAAGAGCTGCAAGACATGGAAGATTACTTGGAATTAAGGGATTATTCTTAAAGGAGGTTGTAGATGCAGTTGTTGAAAACTATGGTGGAAATTATCCAGTATTAGTTGAAAACAAGGATTATATAACAAAGATAATAACTTTAGAAGAAGAAAGATTTAATGAAACTATTGATAGTGGAATGAATATCTTAAATGGTTATATTAAAGAATTAGAAGAAGCTAAATCTACAGTACTTTCTGGAGAAAAAGCATTTAAATTATATGATACTTATGGATTCCCATTAGAATTAACAGAAGAAATTCTTGAAGAAAAGAATATGACTGTTGATCATGAAGAGTTTAAAAAGGAAATGGAAGCTCAAAGAGAAAGAGCTAGAAGTGCAAGAGGAGAAACTTCTTACATGGGAGCTGATGAAAATCCAATAAACAAAGTTAAGGCTGATGTTGAAACAGAATTTGTTGGATATACATCTACTACAGCAAATGGAAAAGTTGTAGTTATTGCAACTGATGAAGATTTTGTTGATGAATTAACTACTGGAACTAAGGGTTATATTTTAACTGACAAGACTCCTTTCTATGCTGAAATGGGTGGTCAAATTGGTGATACTGGTATGATAACTGGAGCAAATGGTTCTGCTTATGTTTACAACACTAAGAAAAATGTTGGTGGTAAAACAGTTCATTATGTTGAAGTTAAAGAAGGAAGTATTAAATTAAATGAAGAAGTTACTTTAACTGTAGATAAAGCTATAAGAGCAAACATTTGTAAAAATCACACAGCAACTCATATGTTACAAGCTGCATTAAAAGAAGTTGTTGGGTCTCATGTTCATCAAGCTGGTTCATTTGTTGATAATGAAAGATTAAGATTTGACTTTACTCATTTCCAAGCTATGACACCAGAAGAAATTCAAAAAGTTGAAGATTTAGTTAATGATAAAATAATGGAAGTTGATACTGTTGAAACTAAGCTTATGACTATTGAAGAAGCTAAGGAATCTGGAGCAACTGCACTTTTTGATGAAAAGTATGGTGATAAGGTAAGAGTAGTTGTAGCTGGAGAGTTCTCTAAAGAGCTTTGTGGTGGTACTCACGTATCTAATGTTGGAGAAATTGGATTATTTAAAATAGTTTCTGAAACAGGTGTTGCTGCAGGAATTAGAAGAATAGAAGCTTTAACAGGAAGAGCTGCTATAAAATACATGGAAGAAAAACAAAGATTATTAAAAGAAGCTTGTTCAGCACTTAAGTGTACTGAAAAGGATGTTTTAAAGAAAATATCATCTCAAGGTGCAGAACTTAAGGAAAAGGATAAGGAAATTGCAGAACTTAAATCAAAGCTTACTAGTGGGGCTTTAGATGATATATTAAATAGTGCAAAAGACATTAATGGTGTTAAAACTATAGCTTATGCTTTAGAAGGTGTTGATGGAAATGCATTAAGAGATTTAGCTGATAAAATTAGAAGTAAGATGGGTTCAGGTGTAGTTGTTTTAGTAAGTAATTTAGGTGATAAAGTTAACTTAATAACTATGGCAACTAAAGATGTATTAGATAAGGGAATACATTGTGGAAAGATAATTAAAGAAGTTGCAACAGTTGTAGGAGGAGGTGGTGGTGGAAGACCAGATATGGCTCAAGCAGGTGGTAAGAAACCAGAAAATATCGAAATAGCAATTGAAACTGCTTTCCAAACAATAGAAAAATTAGTAAAATAATTAATTTGTATAGTATACAATTATGTAAAATGAGGGTATAATATAATTAATAAATTAATTATTCGATTCTCAAATGATTAAAATTAAAAATACTTTCGTAAGGAGGTGAAGCTGCAAGTAAGCAGCTACAATATGGAAAATAATCTTGATAAAACAATGCAATTTGACCTAAACATTAACAAAGAGGATTTGACTAAATCAATTTTAAATGATGTGTATACAGCATTGAAAGAAAAGGGATATAACCCAATAAACCAATTGGTAGGATATCTGATTTCAGGGGACCCTTCTTACATTACTAGTTATAACGGAGCAAGAGCTTTACTTAGAAAACTTGAAAGAGATGAAATACTTGAAGAGGTAATAAAATCTTATCTAGATATTAAATAAAAGGTGCCCGTTTACCGGGTGCCTTTATTTTATTATTTTTTTACAAAATTAAGTGCATAAATATTTAAAAAAGATTTTTAAAATAAAAAACAAAGGAGTTTCTATGAGAATATTAGGACTTGATATGGGTTCAAAGACTATTGGAGTTGCATTAAGTGATCCTTTAGGATGGACGGCTCAAGGAATAACAACTATTAGAAGAACAAAAAAGGAACAAGATTTAGAAGAAGTTCATAAGATATGCAAGGAATATAATGTTGAAACTATAGTAATTGGATTGCCTAAAAATATGAATGGAACTATTGGAGAAGCTGGAGAAAAAGCTTTAGAATTTGCAGAATTACTTAAAGAAAAAACAGAATTACCTATAGAAATGTGGGATGAAAGATTAACAACTGTTGCTGCACATAGAGCTATGCTTGAAGCAGATCTTTCTAGAAATAAGAGAAAGAAGATAGTTGATAAAATAGCAGCTACATATATATTACAAGGATATTTAGATAGATTAAGATTAACATCTAAATAATTAAAGGTTTGAAAATTATAAAGTTGAAATTTTTATAATTTAACATGTGAAAATATGGTCATTATTTATAAAGATTTCAAAATTAATATAAATTACATATTTTAAGATGCATATTTTAAGATGCATAAATAATTAAATTTAATTATTAGTTTAGATTTTATTTTTAGCTTTTTAATTGTTAGCTAAAATAAATTATTTGCAGTTTAATAATTTTATGTAATAATATAATAAACAATTATGAAAAAAAAGAGGAGTAATAATTATGGAAAAAGATTTAAAAACAATACAATTATTCGATGAAGATGGAAATGAAATAAATTTTAATGTAATAGCATTCTTTGATATGGTTAATCCAGAAACTGATGAAAAAAGTGAATATGTTATAGTTCAAGAAGTTGGATATGAAGATGAAAATCCATTTGCTTTAAAAATAATAAAAGATGAAGAAGACAATGATATGTTTGAATTAATAGATAATGAAGTTGAATTAGCTGCTGTAGAAGAAGCATATAATACAATTTTTATGGAAGAAGAGTAAAATTAAAAGTGAGGTGTTAAAGATGAATAAAGCTAATGTAGATATTGAATTATTAAAAGAAAACCTGAAGAAAAAGGGTTATAAATTAACGCCTCAAAGAAGAGCTATTGTAGATGTAATCATCGAAAAAGAAGGAGAGCACTTAACTGCAGAAGAAATATATGATGAGGTAAAGAAAGTATGTCCTGATATTGGGTTAGCTACAGTATATAGAACAGTCTTATTATTAGAAGAAGTTGGTGTGATTTTTAAATTAGATTTAAATGATGGGTGTAGTAGATATGAATTAGCCCATAGTGAAGAACATCATAGACATCACCATTTAGTTTGTAATGAATGTAAGGCTGTTTATGAAGTGCAAGATGATCTTTTAGAGGAATTAGAAGAGAGAATTGAAACTACATATGGATTTAGGATTTTAGACCATAGTGTTAAGTTTTTTGGTATTTGCGCTAAATGCTGTAAAAAACATAAATGTGAAAGTGAAGAGTAATATTTTAGTATTACCTTAAATACATAAAAGAGAAATAGAGGAGGGGACATATGAAGAATGAAAAAGCTAAAGTTAAGATTATACCATTAGGTGGAGTTAATGAAATTGGGAAAAATTTAACTGCTATTGAATATAAAAATGATATTGTTGTAATTGACTGTGGATTAAAATTTCCTGATGAAGATATGTTCGGAATTGATTTAGTTATACCTGATATAACTTATCTTATAAAAAATAAAGAAAAAGTATCTGGGATTTTTTTGACTCATGGCCATGAAGATCATATAGGTGCATTGCCATATGTATTAAAACAATTAAATGTTCCTGTATATGGGACGAAATTAACATTAGGAATTGTTGAAACTAAATTAAAGGAGCATGGATTATTAAGCAGTACAGAGCTTATTAGAGTAAAACCAAGAGATGTAATTAGATTAAATTCAGTTTCAGTTGAATTTATAAAGACAAATCACTCTATAGCAGATTCTGTTGCAATTGCTGTTCATACGCCTTTAGGTGTTGTTCTTCATACTGGTGATTTTAAAATAGATTATACTCCTATAGATGGAGAATTAATGGATTTTGCAAGATTTGCTGAACTTGGTAAAAAAGGTGTATTAGTAATGATGGCAGATTCAACAAATGTTGAAAAACAAGGATATACAAAATCAGAAAGAATTGTTGGAGAAAGTTTAACAAGAATATTTGGAAAAACTAAAGGAAGAATAATTATTGCAACATTTGCATCTAATATTCATAGAATTCAACAAATAATAGATGCTGCAACTGTATATGGAAGAAAAGTTGCTGTTTCAGGAAGAAGTATGGAAAATATCATTAATGTAGCCATTGAATTAGGCTATATTGAGGTTGCAGAAAATACTTTAGTTCCTATTGATGCAATTAATAAGTACAATAATGATCAAATAGTTATTATTACTACTGGAAGCCAAGGAGAGCCTATGTCTGCATTATCTAGAATGGCATCTGCAGAGCATAAAAAGGTAAATATAGTAGAAGGTGATACAATAATTATTTCTGCTACACCTATTCCAGGAAATGAAAAACTTGTATCAAAAATTGTAAATCAATTATTTAAAAAAGGTGCAGAAGTTATTTATGGTTCTGCAGAAAATATTCATGTTTCTGGGCATGCATGTCAAGAAGAATTAAAACTTATGCAAACTTTAATAAAGCCAAAGAACTTTATACCAGTTCATGGTGAATATAGACATTTAAAACAACATGGTGAATTAGCTATTAAATTGGGATTAAATCCTAAAAATGTAGTAATTCCTGAAGTTGGAAATGTTATTGAAGTCAATAGAAGTGGAATTAGAAAAAGTGGAACTGTCATTTCAGGTCAAATATTTGTTGATGGACTTGGAGTTGGAGATGTTGGAAATATAGTATTAAGAGATAGAAAACATTTATCTCAAGATGGTATATTAACAGTAGTAGTTACTTTATCTAAGGACAATAAGACAATAGTTGCTGGGCCAGATATTATTTCAAGAGGCTTTGTATATGTTAGAGAATCAGAAGGTTTAATTGATGAAGCAAGAGAAATAGTTAGAAATACTTTACTAGAATGTGAAGAAAAGAATATTACTGACTGGGCAACATTAAAGTCAAATGTAAGAGATGAACTTAGAAGCTATTTATATGAAAAAACAAAGAGAAAACCAATGATACTTCCTATTATAATGGAAATTTAAGTGGTAGTTGACAAGTTACTAAGATAATAGTAGAATAATTGATGAATTTGAAAATTGGATACGAGTGTATCCAATTTTCTTTTTAAGTAAAATATTTATAGGTTTACAAGAGGAAAAAATCTAATTTTTATACCAAGGAAATAAGCCTTTAAAATAAAAGAGGTGGACTTAAGATTATTATTTTAAGTTCATAATAAAGTTGATGGAGGAAATTAAATGGAATTAATAACTAGAGATGACATTAGAAATATAGCTATTATAGCTCACGTTGACCATGGTAAAACAACATTAGTTGATGCCATGTTTAAAGAAAGTCACGTATTTAGAACAAATGAAAAAATGGATGAAAGAGTAATGGACTCTAATGACTTAGAAAAGGAAAGAGGAATTACAATCCTTTCTAAGAATACTGCTGTAATGTACAATGGGATAAAAATTAATATAGTTGATACACCAGGGCATGCTGACTTTGGTGGAGAAGTTGAACGTGTACTTAAAATGGTTGACTCAGTTTTACTTGTTGTTGATTCTTATGAAGGACCAATGCCTCAAACTAAGTTCGTTTTAAAGAAGGCCTTAGAATTAAAATTAAAGCCAATTGTTGTTATAAATAAGATAGATAAGCCAAATGCTAGACCAGAAGAAGTTATTGATGAAGTATTTGAATTATTCTTAGAATTAGGTGCAGATGATGAACAATTAGACTTCCCAATAATTTATGCTTCAGCTAGAGAAGGTTTTGCTAGATATAATGTTGAAGATACAAATGATGGAATGGAACCATTATTTAAAACAATAATAGATCATGTTGAACCACCAAAGGGATACATAGATGGACCTTTCCAAATGCTTGTTACTACTTTAGATAGCAATGCTTTCGTTGGTAAAATTGCTATAGGTAAAGTACATAGAGGTACTGTTAGAAAGAACCAAAATGTAGCATTAGTAAGACAAGATGGTACAAAGTCTAACTATAAGATAACAGCTGTATTTGGATACAATGGATTAAAGAGAGAAGAAGTTGAAGAAGCAGGATTAGGAGATATTATAGCAGTAAGTGGTATAGTTGATGCTAACATTGGTGAAACAATTGCTGATGCAGCTAATCCAGAAGCTTTACCATTTGTTGAAATTGATGAACCAACACTTAACATGAACTTTATGGTAAATGATTCACCATTTGCTGGTAAAGAAGGTGAATTCGTTACATCTAGACATTTAAGAGATAGATTAATGAAGGAATTAGAAACTAACGTAAGTTTAAGAGTTAAAGAAATAACTCCAGATTGCTTTGAAGTATCAGGAAGAGGGGAACTTCACTTATCAGTTCTTATAGAAACAATGAGAAGAGAAGGTTTTGAATTACAAGTTTCTAAGCCAAATGTTATCTTCAAAGAAGAAAATGGTAAGAAGATGGAACCAATGGAATACTTAACAATAGACGTTCCAGAAGAATTCATGGGTGCTGTTATGGAAAAAATGGGACCAAGAAAAGCTGAAATGGTTAATATGACTTCTGCAGTTAATGGATATACAAGATTAGAATTCATAATTCCTGCTAGAGGACTTATTGGATTTAGAAATGAATTCATGACAGATACAAAGGGTAATGGTATCATGAACCATGTATTTGAAGGATATGCTCCATACAAAGGTGAAATTGAAGCTAGAAGCAGAGGATCAATAGTTTCATTTGAACAAGGTGAAGCAATTGCTTATGGATTATTTAATGCTCAAGAAAGAGGTAGATTATTCATAACTCCAGGTACACCAGTATACCAAGGTATGGTTGTTGGAGAATGTGCTAGAGCAGAAGATTTAGATATCAACGTTTGTAAAGGTAAAAAATTAACTAATACAAGAGCTTCAGGTTCTGATGATGCTGTTAAATTAGTACCAGTTACTACATTAACATTAGAACAATCAATTGAATTTATAGGAAATGATGAATTAGTTGAAGTTACTCCAGAAAGTATCAGAATTAGAAAGAGATACTTAGATGCTGCTGAAAGAAAGAGAATGATAAGCAGAAGTAAAAAATAAATTTTTAAATTGTTTATAACTTTATAAAAAAGTATTATAATAGTGAATAGCTAAGTATCTTAGCTATTCACTTTTAAATAGAAGGGGGTATTTATGAAGCAAAAAAGAAAGAAAATAAGAAAGAGAAATACCGGCAAATTTATTTTTATTATAATAGCTTTAATTTTATTAATAGGAGTTTTAAAAGTTAAATCAGTAATTAATGACCCTCTTAAAATTTCAAATGAAGAAGTAGTAACAGTAGAAAATGGAGAAAGTTTTTATACTATTATTAATAGATTAAAAAATGAAAATAAAATAAAAAGTCCATTTATTATAAAGATGTATTCAAAGCTAGCTGGACTTAATTTAGAAGTTGTTCCAGGAAGTCATACTTTAAAAGATAAAATGTCAATAAAGGAAATGGTAGAAACCCTAAGAGATTCTAGTAATGCAATTGCAGTTACTATTCCAGAAGGATTTAATATTGAAGATATTGCATCTAGATTACAAGAGCAAAACATTTGTACTTCTGAAGAGTTTATAAATGCAGTAAAAAGTTATCCGTTACCATCATATGTAAAGGATAATTCAGAAAAAAGATATAATTTAGAAGGATTTTTATTCCCAGATACATATAAATTTGAAGCTGGAGTTGAACCACAATACATAATTAAAACAATGATAAATAGATTTGAAGAAGTCTTTAAGCAAATTACTGCTAATACTAGCATTAATGAAAATGATGTAGAAAAAATAGTAAATGTGGCATCTATTATAGAAAAGGAAGCAAGGGTAGATGAAGATAGACCATTAATTGCATCTGTTATTTATAATAGAATAAATCAAAATATGCCACTTCAAATTGATGCTACAGTAATTTATGCACATGGGTATTATATTGAAAGTGTTAGAAACAGGCATTTAGCAATTGAATCAAAATATAATACATATTTATACAAAGGTTTACCAGTAGGGCCAATATGCAATCCAGGAATAGAATCACTTAAGGCAGCATTGAATCCTGCATCTACGGATTATTTATTTTATTTGTTAGCTGGAGAAAATAAGCATTATTTCACAAATAATTACAATGACTTTTTAAAGAAAAAAGAAGAATTAGGATATTAACATATACGGAGGTTTAGTATGAGTGGAGTTGCCTACGACTATATGGAAGAATATATTAGAGGATTGATTCCTGAAAGTACAGGAAAGTTAAAAGAACTAGAAGATTTTGCAAAGGAAAATGGAGTACCTATAGCACAAAAGGAAACTATAAAATTCTTAGAATTTATGGTAAATATGAAAAAGCCATTAAGAATATTAGAACTTGGGACAGCTATTGGATATTCTGCAATAATCATGCATGATGCTGCTGGATGTAATCCTCATATTACTACCATAGAAAGAAGCGAAGAAATGATTAAGTATGCAAAGGAAAATATAAAAGCATATGGTCTTGAAGATAAAATTACTATTGAGGCAGGAGATTGCCTTGAAGTGTTAGAGAAATTAGAAGAACCATATGATTTAATTTTCATGGATGCAGGAAAGGGACATTATAATCATTTTTTACCACATTGTTTAAGACTTTTAAAAGATGATGGTATTATAATTGCTGATAATGTATTATTTAGAGGTATGGTTGCAACTGATGATTTAGTAAAAAGAAGAAAAATCACAATTGTTAAGAGAATGAGAACTTACCTAGATATGGTATCACAAGATGAAAATTTAATTACTTCTGTAATTCCAATGGGCGATGGAATTGCAATTACAAGAAGAAAAAATTAGCCTTTATAATTTAAGTTTTAATTATAATTAAAATTTAAGTTGTCCATTAAATTAATCTAATAAATTTTAATGAAGTTATTAGAAGGAGGTAAATCTATGAGAAAACCTGAAATACTAGCACCAGCTGGTAATTTAGAAAAGTTAAAAATAGCTATAGATTTTGGTGCAGATGCCGTATACATTGGTGGAGCTAAATTAAATCTTAGAGCTTTTTCAAATAATTTTTCAAATGAAGAAATGATTGAAGGTATTAAGTACTGTCACGATAGAGGTAAGAGGATTTATGTAACATTAAATGTTTTTGCTAGAAATCATGATTTGCCTTCAGCAGGTGAATATATAAAAGGACTTTATGATATTGGAGTAGATGCAGTTATAGTTGCAGACCCATCATTAATAGCTATATGTAAGGAAGTTGCTCCGCAATTAGAAATACATTTAAGTACACAAGCAAATACTGTTAACTGGATGGCAACTAAATTCTGGTATGACTTAGGAGTTAAGAGAATAGTTTTAGCTAGAGAATTAACTTTCAAGGAAATAAATGAAATAACAGAAAATATTCCAAAGGGATGCGATATTGAAGCATTTGTTCATGGATCAATGTGTGTTGCATATTCAGGAAGATGTTTAATATCAAATTATATGATAAAGAGAGATGCCAATAAGGGTATTTGTGGAAATGTATGCAGATATAAATATTACTTAGTTGAAGAAACTAGACCAGGTGAATACTATCCTGTTATAGAAGATGATAATGGAACATATATAATGAACTCAAAGGATTTATGTATGATTCATCATATACCAGAGCTTGTTAAGAGTGGAATTTATTCTTTCAAGATTGAAGGAAGAATGAAAAGTGAGTTTTATGTTGCATCAGTAGTTAAGGCATATAGAGAAGCTTTAGATAGTTATTGGGAAAATCCAAATAATTATAAGTTTAAAGATGAATGGATGGATATGCTTAGAAAAGTAAGTCATAGACCATACCATACAGGATTCTATTTAGGAATCAATGGAGAGCAAAATTATGATGATGCTGGTTATGTTAGAGATTATGAAATAGTTGGTATGGTTAAATCATATGACCCAGAAACAAAAACAGCAACAGTTCTTCAAAAGAATAGAGTATTTGAAGGTGAAGAAGTAGAAATACTAAGACCAGAAGTACCATACTTTAAAATTAAGCTAAATGATATGTATGATTTAGATAAAGAGAGAAAAACTGATGTAGCAAATAGAGCACACATGATGTTTACAGTTAAAGTTGATGAGCCTTTAAAAGTAAATGATATGCTTGTTAAAGCAAATAATGTTATTAATATAAACAACAACTAAGGAGGAAATACAGTAATGTCAAAACCAATATTAATAGGAATTACTGGAGGAACAGGTTCTGGTAAGAGTACAATTGCAGATGCATTGTATTCTAATTTTTCAAAAGATTGTATAGCTATGATACAACAAGATATGTATTATAAAGACCAAAGTCATTTATCAATGGAAGAAAGAGTTAAAACAAACTATGATCATCCTATGGCTTTTGATAATGATTTGCTAGTAGAGCATTTAAAAGCCTTAATAAATGGTAAGTCTATAGAAAAACCAAGTTATGATTTTACTGTACATAACAGATCAAAGGAAACAGCAATTGTTGAATCTAGAGATATTATATTAGTTGAAGGTATATTAATTCTTGAAGATCCAAGAATTAGAGAACTTTTAGATATAAAGGTTTATGTTGATACTGATGCAGATATTAGAATTTTAAGAAGACTTGTAAGAGATATTAATGAAAGAGGAAGAACTGTTGAATCAGTTGTAGACCAATATCTTAACATTGTAAGACCAATGCATTTACAATTTACAGAGCCATCTAAAAAATATGCAGATATAATTATTCCAGAAGGTGGACATAATTATGTTGCAATTGATTTATTAATGGCAAAAATAAGAGATATATTAAAGTAATTTGAATAAAACACCTCATCTTAGTCTAAAATTTAGCTAAGGAGGTGTTTTTTTTGTATAGTTTTAAAATTAATAATAAAAAATCACTTGCTATAGGAATCGTGTTTGTATGTATTTTTATTGCTTTAACTGTAAGATTATATGTTTTAATGATACATCCAACTAGTACTGTTCAAGGAGAGCTTAAAAATCATCAGGTTGAATACAGCAGTGACAATAATTATAAAATCTTTGATACTAATGGAGAAAATCTTATTAATTATAAAAATAAATATATAATGGTCTTAGACACAAAGCCTTTTAAATTAAATAATTATGAGGAAACTCTGCAGGATTTATTAGCATTAAATTTTATTATGAAATCAGAAGATAAAGCATTTAATTTTTCTGATATTATGAGAGAAAGTGGTAAGATATATTACAAGATTACAAAAGAAAGTTATGATAAAATTAATAAATTAAATGATATAAAGGGCATATATACTTATGTTTATAATGAAGTTGATTTAAAAGAGAGATGGAGAGTGGAAAATATAATAGCTTCTATTGATAAAGATAATGTTATAAAAGGGTCCTTTGAAAGTAAAATTGAAGATATTATTAGTGAAAATAAAAGACCTACCATTGGGTTTTATTTAGATGACAAGTCAGTTTATAAAAGTAATGAAACAAATTCAGGGGAAAATAATAAAAATATAAGATTAACAATAGATAAGTCAATTACTGAAAAAATTAGAAATGTACTTAAAAGTGATGAATTTAATAACTTAGATAATGTTGGTGTTGTTTTATTAGAATCAAAAAGTGGTAAGATAAGGGCTATGGTACAAAAAGATGAATCAGAAGCAAATATAAATTTAGGAATTGGTCAATTAGGTTTTGAACCAGGCTCAATATTTAAAATACTTACAGAAGCTATAGCTTTAAATGAAGGATTGATTAATGTAACTGATACATTTTATTGTGATGGAAGTATTTGTAATAATAATGGAAAACCATATGCTCATGGAGCATTAACTGTAAGTAAAGCTTTTGAATTATCATGTAATGATATATATGCTAAGATAGGCAATTTAACTGGATATGAAAATATGTTAAAGTATACTACTAATTTAGGGTTATTTAATAAGGTTTTAGGTGTTTCAGGAGAAAATAGAGAAGAAGCATCAGGGGTAATGCCTAAAGCAACTGATGGAATAAGTAATTTTGCAATTGGTCAATGTGTAACTGTAACACCGCTTCAAATTGCAGGAGCAATAAATGCTGTAGTAAATGATGGTGTTTATATTAAGCCATCTATTATAGAAGATATAGTAGATGATAATAATAATATAATTGAAAGTGAACAAAATAAAGAAAATAGAATATTTACTTCTACAACTTCAAAATTAGTAAAAATGGATATGAAAAATGTTGTTTTAAATGGAACTGGTACTGAAGCAAAAGTTGATGGAATAATAGAAGGTGGTAAAACTGGTACAGCAACAGGTGAAGGTGGTGCTACAACACATGGATGGTTTGCTGGATATTTTGAACTTAATAATAATGAATATACTTTAGTAGTAGTTACTCCTAATATTAAAGGAAGGAATGAAAATGGAGTTGAGCTTGCTGGAGGAAATACTGCAGCACCTATATTTAGAGAAATAATAAAATCATTAATAAATTAATAAAAATATAGGAATAAAATGTATTATAAAATAATTTATAATCTATAAGCAATATTTTTAGAAAATATCATATTATATAATAAGCACTGCTAGGAGGAAGCTAAGTGATATTTTTTAGTAATATTCTAGAGATATTTTGCAGTAATATATTTCTTACAGGATATATCTCTGGAAATAATACATTTCCGCAGCCATTAGATGAAAAAGAAGAAGCTAAATACCTAGAATTGTTAAAAGCAGGTGACAAAAATGCTAAAGGAGTATTAATAGAAAGAAACCTCAGGCTGGTAGCACATATTGTGAAAAAGTATCAAATACCAAATAAGGATATAGATGAACTTATATCAATTGGGACAGTAGGATTAATTAAGGCAATTGATTCATTTGATGCATCAAAGGGAACAAGATTAGCTACATATGCATCTAGATGCATTGAAAATGAAATTTTAATGTTGTTTAGAAGTAATAAAAAGCAAAAGGGAGAAACTTTTTTACATGATCCAATAGGAGTAGATAAAGAGGGAAATGAAATTAGTTTAATTGATGTCTTAAGTAGTGATAAAGATTCTGTAGTTGAAAAGGTTGAAAGTAATATACAAATTCGAGCTCTTTATGCAAAAATTAATACAGCTTTAAGTGAAAGAGAAGGAGAAATAATACGAATGAGATATGGCTTGGTAGATGGAAAGTGTAAAACTCAAAGAGAAATAGCTAGTCTTCTTGGAATATCAAGATCATATGTTTCTAGAATAGAAAAAAAGGCATTAAAAAAATTAAAAAAAGAACTTGCTAGTAAATAAAAAGGAGTAAATTTATTTAGTAAAATATACTTTTAAACTAAAAATGATTGGAGAACAAAATGTATTTATTACTAGAACTTTTAAATAAAACTAAAGAAATGAATGCATCAGATTTACATTTAACAGTAGGATTAGCACCAACTATTAGATGTAATGGTAAGCTTATTCAATTAGGTATAGATAAATTATCTTCAAATGATTTAGAAAGGTTTTCTAGGGAAATACTTCAAGAAAAATATGATGAATATATAGAAATTGGAGAATTTGATACTTCTTATTCAGTTGAAGGAGTTGGAAGGTTTAGAATAAATGTATTTAAAGAAAAAAATAATGATGCAATTGCAATTAGAGTTATTGCACTTAAAATTCCAACATTAAATGAGTTAAATCATCCAGAAGTGTTAAAGAGCATAATTAATAAAAAAAGAGGGCTTATCTTAGTTACAGGACCAACTGGAAGTGGAAAAAGTACTACATTAGCAGCAATGATAAATGAAATAAATAACACAAGAGAAGAGCATATAATTACATTAGAAGATCCAATAGAATATTTACACAATCATAATAAATGTATAATTAATCAAAGGGAAATTGGAAGAGATAGCAAGAGTTATAATAAGGCATTAAAGGCAGTACTTAGAGAAGACCCAGATGTTATATTAGTTGGAGAAATGAGAGATTTAGAAACTATTTCTATTGCAATTACAGCAGCAGAAACAGGACATTTAGTATTTTCAACATTGCATACAATAGGTGCTGTAAAAACTATAGATAGGATTATAGATGTATTTCCACCACATCAGCAAGAGCAAGTTAAGATACAATTATCATCTGTGATTCAAGCTGTTATTTCACAACAATTATTACCTAACATTAAATGTAATGGAAGAGTAGCAGCGTTGGAAATAATGGTAAATACTCCAGGAATACAAAATTTAATTAGGGAAGGTAAAACTAATCAAATTGAATCAGTAGTTCAAACTGGAAATAAATATGGTATGAAGACTATGGATATGGCAATTTCAGAATTGTATAAAAAGGGTGCTATTTCTATGGAAATTGCAATGGCATATGCAGTAGATAGGGAAATTTTAAAGAGATTTATGATTTTATAAGAAATTACAAGGGGCTGTCGTACTAAATAATTAGTGCACAACTCCTTTTTATAATTTATATGTGAAACATCTGTGGCTTATATCTATTAATTAGGGTATTTTAATTAATTTATTTTATATTTTTAATATAAAATAATAAAAAATGTTAAATTTTAAAGGATTTTTTAAACTTATGTTGAATATAATTTATGATAGAGATAAATATTAAATTTGTTTGTTATAAAAATAGAATAAGTCGAAATATTTTTTTTACGGATAAAATTAGGTTTAATAAATAAATTTTAGGTGCTTTTTTTACAAAACTAAATAAATGAATACAAATTTCTTCAACAATTAGCATTTTACTATTGTTAACATATATGTAATGATGTAAAATTAAAATGCGTAAGAATTTTTATTTTGTGATAAAATAAAATTAATAAAGGTTGAAGTAATAAAAATAAAAAAATGAAAGCATTTTAATTTACTAATAGAAAGAGTTTTAAGGAGGAGTTATTTTGTTAGATTTTGAATTAGATATGCAAGAATTAACTAATATAAAAGTAATAGGCTGTGGTGGTGGCGGTGGTAACGCCGTTAACAGAATGATTATTGAAGGATTAAGAAATGTTGAATTTATAGTTGTTAACACAGATAAACAAGCATTATTACTTTCACAAGCTAACACAAAAATTCAAATTGGTGAAAAGCTTACTAAAGGTCTTGGTGCTGGTGCAAATCCTGAAATAGGTAAAAAGGCAGCAGAGGAAAGTAGAGAAGAAATAGCAGAAGCTATAAAAGGTGCAAATATGGTGTTTATTACTGCTGGTATGGGTGGAGGAACTGGTACAGGTGCCGCTCCAGTAGTTGCTGAAATTGCAAAATCTATGAATATCTTAACAGTAGGTGTGGTTACTAAACCTTTCCCATTTGAAGGTAAAAGAAGAATGAGACATGCTGAAATGGGATTAGAAAATTTAAAACAACATGTTGATACACTTGTTATAATACCAAATGAGAAACTTCTTGCTATGGCAGATAAGAAAACTACATTATTAGATTCTTTTAAATTAGCAGATGGTGTATTAAGACAAGGGGTTCAAGCTATATCTGACCTTATTACAATTCCAGGGGTTGTTAATGCTGACTTTGCTGATATTGAAGCTGTAATGAAGGATAAAGGTTTAGCTCACATGGGTGTTGGTTATGGAAAAGGTGATAACAAAGCTCAAGATGCTGTTAGACAAGCAATATCTTCACCATTATTAGAAACATCAATAGATGGAGCAACTGGAGTTATAATTAACTTTACTGGTGGAGTTGATTTAGGAGCAATAGAAGTTTATGAAGCTGCTGAAATAGTAAGAGAAGCTGCTGATATGGATGCAAATATTATCTTTGGTGCGGTTATTGATGAAACATTAAATGATGAAATTAGATTAACTGTAATTGCAACAGGATTTGAAGAAGACAATGGAAAAATAACTTCTTCTACATCAGAAACTACTAAAATTGAATCAAAGTCAGTTGTAGAACCAGTTAAAAAGGAAGAAGAGCCTGTTCAAGCAACTCACAATGATCCATTATTAGATTTAGATAGAGAAAGTGTTAATATACCAAGCTTTTTAAGAACTAGAAAATAATATAAAGTAAATAAAAATAGAAATTACAATAAGAGTTGTAATTTCTATTTTTTTTGTTGTTTTAACACTAAATTATTCTATTTTACGATAATCTATATTAATTTTATTTTATTAATGATATAGAGAGTAGTTATAAGTGCTATATTTTTAGGGATTTCTATTATAAATTTTAATATATATGCTAGAAGAAGTATATTTGGAAGTAATATGTAAAAAAACTTTGCTTAAAATTTAAGTTATACTCCTTTAAAATGACAAAAAAATTTTAAAGATAAAGCTATAATTTATTTATTAAGGAGGTGAGTAAATGGAAATATATATTGATGTATATATATTAGAAAATATAATAATTGATTTATTTTTATTATTACTTTCTTTTAAATTATTAAGATTTAATTTTAATAAAAGAAATATATATATCGCAGCTGTTGTTGGTGGTATATATGCGTTAGTTATTTTTTGTAATGTAAAGATTTTAAGTTCTATTGCTATGAGAATTTTAATGGTAGTTTTTATGATGTATATTTCTCTAGAAAATAAAAATTTAAAATATGTTTTAAAATCAACTGTGGTTTATTTTATGTTGACATTTATGTTAGGAGGAGCTTGTTTTGCAACAGTACAAATGCAAAACTCATATATAATTGGAAAAGCGTTTGTTGTTCAAAGTAATTCAATAAAATATTTAGTGTTAATTATAGCAATTGCATTTATTTTTATAACTAGAATAGCAGATTTAATTAAGGAAAGAGCAGTAGTTAAAAATTTTTTATATGATATATATATTACAGAGGGTCAAAAATCAGTACTAACAAAGGGATTTTTAGATACAGGAAATGAATTAAGGGAACCAGTAACAAACTTACCTTGTATAATACTTGAAAGTAATTATTTCAATCAATTTGATGTTCCAGAGGATAAAGAATTTATTATTAAATACGATACTATAAATGAAATTGGTGAAGTTAAAGGATTTAAAGGCGATATAATGATAAGAAATGAGGATAGCAATAGTTGGACAAAAATTAGTGCAATAATATGTAGGTGTGAAAGAAAATTAAGCAAGGAAGATGAATTTCATGCTTTATTATCAAGAGGTATAATATAGGGAGGATATATGGGAAAGTTAGTTATATTAATAAATAAGTTTTTATCTAAACTAAATATATTAAAAAAAAGAGTGGATTACATTGGTGGAAATGATGTTTTGCCACCTCCTTTAAAAAAGGAAGAAGAAGAAGATTTAGTAGGAAAGTTATCTACTGAAGGTGAAAAGGTAAGAAATATACTTATTGAAAGAAATTTAAGATTAGTTGTATATATTGCAAGAAAGTTTGAAAATACAGGAGTAGCAATAGAAGATTTAATTTCTGTAGGGACTATAGGGCTTATAAAGGCCGTTAATACATTTAACCCTGAAAAGAAAATTAAATTAGCTACTTATGCATCAAGATGTATAGAAAATGAAATATTGATGTACTTAAGAAGAAATACAAAAGTAAAAGCTGAAGTATCTTTTTATGAGCCTTTAAATATTGATTGGGATGGAAATGAATTATTATTGTCTGATATATTAGGAACAGAAAATGATACTGTATATAATTTAATTGAAGATGAAGTTGATAAGCAATTATTATTTTTAGCCCTTAAAAATTTAAATGATAGGGAAAAAGAAATAGTTAAGTTAAGATTTGGTCTTTCAGGAAAACCAGAAAAGACTCAAAAAGAGGTAGCTGACATTCTTGGAATATCACAATCTTATATATCTAGACTTGAAAAGAAAATAATAAATAGGTTAAAGAAAGAAATAAATAAAATGATTTAAGGTTGTCTTTAGTATAAAAGAATACTCTTAAGGAAATAATTTTAAATGCAGTATGTTATTACTTCTGAAGGAGTGATTGACTTTGATTATAAACAAAGTTGAAATTTGTGGGGTAAATACTTCCAAATTACCAGTACTAAAGGAAAAGGAAAAAAGAGAGCTCCTATTAAAGATGAGAAATGGAGATACAAAAGCTAGAGAAACTTTTATTAATGGAAATTTAAGGTTAGTTTTAAGTGTTATTCAAAGATTTAATAATAGAGGCGAAAATGTAGACGATTTATTTCAAGTAGGATGTATTGGATTAATGAAATCTATAGATAATTTTGACTTAACACAAAATGTAAAATTTTCTACATATGCTGTTCCAATGATAATAGGGGAAATTAGAAGGTATTTAAGGGATAATAATTCTATTAGGGTAAGTAGATCTTTGAGGGATGTTGCTTATAAGGCTTTATTAGTGAGAGATAAATTAATAAAGGAAAATAATAATGAGCCAACAATATCTCAAATAGCAAAGGAATTAAATATTCCACGTGAAGAGGTTGTATTTGCATTAGATGCAATTCAAGATCCAGTTTCATTATTTGAGCCTATTTATCATGATGGTGGAGATGCAATTTATGTTATGGATCAAATTAGTGATTCTAAAAATAGTGATGATAGTTGGCTAGAGAATATATCCATTAAGGAAGCTATGAAAAAATTAAATGATAGAGAAAAGTTAATTTTAACCTTAAGGTTTTTTAATGGAAGAACTCAAATGGAAGTAGCAGATGAAATTGGAATATCACAAGCACAGGTTTCCAGATTAGAAAAAACAGCACTAAAGCATATGAGAAAATATGTATAGGACTCTTTGAGTCCTATTTTTTTAACAAAAGATTAGAGAAAGTGACAAGTGGCAAGTGGCAAGTGACAAGTGGCAAGTGATAAGTGGCAAGTTAAGGAAAAAATTCAGCTTTAGCTGAATTTTAAGAAATTCTCTAATTTAGTTTGAAGTTTTTGGTTTGTAATTAATAGTTAAGGGAAAATTTAGCATTAGCTAAATTTAAAAAATATATTTTAAGAAATTCCTTAAGTAATTTCATCTATAACTTATAACTTGTCACTTGTAACTTGTCACTAAATTAAGGTTTTCTTTTAATAAAATAATTCTAAGTGGCATATATATAATTATGATTATTGAAAATACATATTTGGGTGGGAGGAATAGTAATTATGGAAAGTGACTTAATTTTATATTCTGTAAATGCAATAAGAAGCATGGAGGTAGTTGATATATCAACAGGAAGTAAGCTAGGTTATATAAGTGATTTTAAAATTGACTTAGATACAAATAAAATAGTATCTATTTTTTTACCTTCTTCTAATAATAAGGGATGGTTTTCTAAAGAAGATGATATTGAAATTCCATGGGATAAAATTGTGAAAATAGGTGTAGATGTAATAATTGTAGATGCAACTGGAATAGAAATTACTCAACAAGATGAAAATAAAATATAGTAATAAGTAAAAAAAAATTGTATAATACATTTATAACTATATAGGAAAGGCGTGATTTATTTGAAGTGTCCTTTTTGTTTTTTTGATGAGAGTAAGGTTGTAGATTCAAGATCTACAGATGATAATACGACAATAAGACGAAGAAGAGAGTGTAGTAGCTGTGGAAGAAGGTATACTACTTATGAAAAAATAGAGGATATTCCAATTTTGGTTGTTAAAAGAGATTCTACAAGAGAAAATTTCAATAAAGAAAAAATTGTAAATGGGCTTATTATTGCATGTCAAAAAAGACCTATATCTAGAAAGCAAATTGAAGAATTAGCAGAAGATATTGAAAAAAGTATTTCTAATAATATGCTTACAGAAGTGGAATCTAGAGTTATTGGTGAAATGGTAATGGATAGATTAAAAAATATAGATGAAGTTTCATATGTAAGATTTGCATCTGTATATAGAGAATTTAAAGATATAACTACATTTATTGATGAAATTAATGTATTAAGAACTGAAAAAAAATAAAATGGACTACCTTATTTGGTGGTCTTTTTTCGTTCACTAATTTATATTAAGGTTAAAATCATGTTAAATATAAATTTATTAATTGGTAAATAATTAGTTATAATGTTAAAATACATTTATGAGGAAATAGAGGTGGATTATGAATTATTTAAATGTTAATGATTTTAAAAGTTTTAAAGATTTTTGGATTCTTGAAGGTGAGAAAATTAATGTGGTATTTTCTAATGCCAAAATGGGAAGAAGTTTTAATAGACATACAGAAGATGGAATAAAGAATTTATTATCATTAAAAGAGGATTTTAATGTTAATGAAGTTGAATATATAAATCAAATTCACAGTGATAAAGTTTATATTTATAAAAAAGGTGAAAAGAACTTTATTGAACATGAGGGAGATGGAATAGTAACTAATGAAAAATCAACAATAATAGGTGCATTTACTGCTGATTGTGTACCTGTAATTTTAATTGATGAAGTAAATAATGTTATTGCGGCAGTACACAGTGGATGGAAGGGAACTTTCAATAGTATTAGTGCAATAGCTGTTGAAAAGATGATAAGTGAAGATGGTTCAAATGTTAAAAATATTAAAGCATATATAGGCCCTCATATAAGACAATGTTGTTATGAAGTTTCAGAAGAATTAAAAGAAAAGTTTATAAATAAATTTAATGAAATTCCTTGTGATAAGCTTTTTGATGGAAGAAATTTAAGTATGGAATTATGCATTGAAGATGATTTAAAAAAGATTGGATTAAGTGAGCAAAATATTTATTCATTAAAATTATGTACACATTGTGAAAAAGAAAATAAATTGTTTTCTTATAGAGCAAGCAAAGGAGCATATGGAAGATTATTTGCATTTGTTTATATTAAATAAATCTTTGGGGTGATAGGGAAATGGCAAATGAGAAAATATTAGTAGTAGATGATGAAGAATATATTTTAGAACTTATAAGCTTTAATTTAACCAATAATGGATATACTGTATTAACAGCAAATAATGGTATTGATGCAGTTAAAATTGCAATTGAAGAAAAGCCAAACTTAATTTTATTAGATTTAATGATTCCAGGAAAAGATGGGTATGATGTTTGTAAGGAAGTTAGAAGCAATATAGAAATTAAAAATATTCCCATAATCATGTTAACAGCAAAAAGTGAAGAAATTGATAAAATATTAGGTTTAGAATTAGGCGCAGATGATTATATTACTAAGCCATTTTCTGTTAGAGAATTACTAGCTAGAGTTAAAGCTGTTTTAAGAAGATTTTCAATGGATGAAATTAAAAGTAATATAGTTGATTTTGGAATCTTAAAAGCAGACTTTGAAAAAAGGGAAATTCATGTTAAAGATAAAAAGCTAGATTTAACTCTTAAGGAATTTGAATTACTTGAAATTTTAATTAAAAATAAAGGGAAAATATTAACTAGAGATATGCTTCTTGATAAAATATGGGGTTATGAATATATAGGTGAAACAAGAACTGTAGATGTTCATATAAGATATTTAAGAAAGAAAGTAGAAGATGATGATAAACATCCTAAATTTATTGAAACTATAAGAGGAGTAGGTTATAGATTTAATCCAAATTGTTAAATTATGAAGAAAAAGATTATAACTTTAGTAGTTATTACTGTAATTTTTGCATTGGTAATTGTAACGAGTTGTTTTATAGGATTAGTTAATATAAGTACCATTAAAGATGCAAAAGAAACATTAGCAATATATAATGAGTGTGTGGTAAGAGAAGATTATAAAGATTCAAAATTATTATCACTATATAAGTTTAAAGATAATTTAGTTAGATTTACTGTGATTAATAAAGAGGGAGAGGTAATTTTTGATAATGAAATTACTAAGTTAGATAATCATAATAATAGACAAGAAATTATAGATGCATTTAAAAATGGTTCTGGAAGCAGTGTAAGATATAGTGAGAGCTTATCAACCAGCATGGTTTATGTTGCAACTAAAATTGATGACAATACTGTTATAAGGAGTTCAGTTCCAGTAAATAGTATTAGAGTATTTACTTCAGGGACTTTAAAATACTATATTGCAATTATATTATTAGTGTTTGTTTTATCATTATTTCTTGCAGTAAAGCTTGTTAAAATAATTGTTTATCCAATAAATGAACTTCAAAAGGTTACTTCTAAAATCGAAAATGGAGATTTAAATAAAAGAGCTATTATTTATAATTATGATGAAATAGGCTTTTTAGCACAAACATTTAATAATATAGCAGATCAACTTGAAATAAGAATAATAGATTCTTTAGATAAGAAAAATAAGCTTGAAGCAATTCTTGAAAGTATGGAAAGTGGAGTAATTGCAATTGATAATAATGAAAATATAATTTTAATTAATTCTTATTCACAAAAATTATTTGATTTAAAGGAAGATAATATAGGTAAAAAAATATCTGATTGCATAATAGATTATGACTTAATTAATTTTATTAGAGAAATTCCAGAAATAGGAACGAAGGAAATTAAATTATTTCATCCAATTGAAAGAGAGCTTAGGGTTAAAAAATCACCAATTATAAATTATTTAAATAATTCAATTGGAATTGTAATTACGGTTCAAGATATAACTGATATTAAAAGGCTTGAAAATATGAGAAGTGAATTTGTTGCTAATGTTTCTCATGAATTAAAGACTCCATTAACATCTATTAAAGGATTTTCAGAAACTTTAAGATATGTAGATGATAGTGAAACTAAAAATAAGTTTTTAGATATTATTGATAAAGAATCAGAAAGGTTAACTAATTTAATAAATGATATTTTAATTTTATCTAATATTGAAAATATTCATAAAATGGAAAGTGAATATTTTAATCCAGGTGATGTTATAGAAAATGTTTTAGATATGGTAAAAAATCAGGCTTATAAAAAATCAATTATTATTAAATATAATGATTGTTTTAATAGTGAAATTTTAGGAAGCAAGGATAAATTTCATCAATTAGCTGTTAATTTAATTGAAAATGCAATTAAATATTCTAATGAAAATGGAGTTGTTAAAATTGATTTAACTTTGGAAGAGCAATACTTTGTTTTTAAAGTTAAAGATAATGGAATAGGTATTCCTAAAAATGATATTCCAAGGATATTTGAAAGGTTTTATAGAGTTGATAAATCAAGATCAACTAGGGGAACTGGACTTGGATTAGCTATTGTTAAACATATTGTGAAGTTATTTAATGGAGAAATAAGTGTAAAATCAAAAGTAGGAAGAGGTAGTACCTTTACTGTTAAAATAAAAAAGTAATAAATATTAAAGATAAGCTAAAAATATATTAAGTATTTTTTGCTTATCTTTTTTTGGTTCTAAAAATTTATAATAAAAATTTAAAATAAAATTATATGAAAATATAAAGGCAGATATAAATAAAATAAAGCTTCTAAGATTAAGGTTAAAAAAGGTAATTTAACATTTACTTAACATTTATCTAACTTCAATTAACAATTTAGTAATATTACTTTAACTTTAGAGGAATAATATTATTTGTGTAAGGTATATGAATAAAATTCATTTATAAAAGTGGAGGGATAAAAATGAGAAGTAAAAGGTTAAAATTAATGGTTGGGGCAGTATTAGTTGCTATGATTGGAACAATATTTACAGGGTGTGGATCTGATAAAACTTCAAAGGGAGAAAATTCTTCATCTGTAACTATTTCAATTTCAGGTTCAACTTCAGTAGGACCATTAATGGAAAGTATTCAAGAAGTTTATGAGGCAAAAAATAATAATGTTATATTAGAAATACAACAAAATGGTTCAGGGGCTGGAATCAAAGATGTTATTGGAGGTGTTTCTCAAATAGGAATGTCTTCAAGAGATTTAAAAGGTGAAGAAAAAGATTCAGTACAGGGAACTACAATAGCATATGATGGAGTTGCGTTATTAGTAAATCCTAGTAATTTAGTTAAAGACATAACTTTAGAACAAATTAAAAAAGTTTATACAGGTGAAATAACAAATTGGAAGGAGTTAGGAGGAGAAGATGGACCAATTGTAGTTGTTTCAAGGGAAGAAGGTTCAGGAACTAGAGATTCATTTCAAGAAATTGTTGGGTATAAATCAGAAGAATTAGTTAAAAATGCATCAATTTCAGATGGTAGTGGGTCTGTTAAAACTACAGTTGCAGGAAATAAAAATGCAATTGGATTTGCTTCTTTTGAATATATTGATGATACAGTTAGTGCTTTAAATGTTGATGGTATAGAACCAACTGCTAAAAATGTTAAAGAAGGAAATTATAAAATTTCAAGACCTTTCTTATTAGTAACTAAAAAAGATACTTTAACACAAAATGGGCAAAATTTAATTGACTTTATATTAAGTTCAGAAGGACAACAAATAGTATCAGATAATAAGCTAATAACAATAGACTAAAAATTAGTTAGTAGTTAGAAGTTAGGAGTTAGTATTTAAGGAAGGGTATGTTGCATTAAGAATAAATCCTACAATATAGTGTATTAATTTTTAATAGTGTATTAATTTTTATTTTTTTAAACAATATATTGTGTATAAAAGTTTTAGTGCGATAGCTCCTGAAAATATATATTTTAAAATTCAGCATTAGCTGAATTTATACCTAAACTACTAACTACAAACTACAATCGGGAGGGCTGAAATGGTAGAAAAAAATAAAAGCAAATATATAATAGATAAAGTTACAAGAGTAATATTTTTAATATGTGCTCTTATAGCTGTAATAAGTTTAGTTTTAATAATAGGATTTGTATTTTATAAAGGGTTAAGGCCATTTTTTGCAGAAGGAAAATCATTTACTAAATTTATTTTTGGAACACAGTGGTATCCAACATCTGATGACCCAAAGTATGGAATATTACCTATGATAATTGCTTCTATATATGGCACATTAGGAGCTTTAATAATAGGGGTACCAATAGGATTACTAACGGCAATATTTATTTCAGAAATAGCACCAAACTGGCTTTCTAAAATTATTATTCCAGCAGTTGAGCTTTTAGCAGGAATTCCATCTGTATTATATGGATTATTTGGCTTAGCAATAATTGTTCCATGGATACAAAATACTTTTAATTTACCGCAAGGACAAAGTTTATTAGCAGTAATTATAGTTTTAGCAGTTATGATGCTTCCAACTATTATTTCAGTTTCAACTACTGCAATAAGAGCTGTTCCTAAAAGTTATAAAGAGGGTTCCTTAGCTCTTGGAGCATCTCATATAGAAACAACTTTTAAGGTTGTTGTACCTGCAGCAAAATCAGGTATACTTGCAGCTATAGTTTTAGGGTGTGGAAGAGCAATTGGAGAAACAATGGCAATTATATTAGTTGGAGGAAATGCAGTTGAAATACCTAAATCTATTTTTGATAAGGTAAGGCCACTTACAAGTAATATAGCATTAGAAATGGGGTATGCAACAGAAGCACATCAAGAACTTTTATTTGCAACAGGTGTTGTATTATTTGCATTTATATTAATATTAAATTTAGTTATTTCTAAACTTTCTAATAAGGAAGGTAAGTAAACATGAGGAAATTTAAAGAAGTTATTTTAAAAGTATTATTATATTTATCAGCATTAATAACTGTTGGAATTTTAGTTTTTATAATTGGATTTATATTTATAAAGGGATATAAGCTTATAAATTTTAATTATTTATTTGGAGAGTATAAGCCATCTGGAGGTGGAGGAATTAAACCTTTTATAGTTTCAACATTATATACAATTGGACTATCATTAATTGTTGCTACGCCAATAGGTGTGTTGTCAGCAGTTTATTTACATGAATATGCTAAGCAAGGAAGATTGGTAAAAATAATAAGATATTCAACAGAAGCTTTATCTGGAATACCATCAATTGTTTATGGATTATTTGGAGCAGCTTTTTTTGTAACAACTTTAAAGTTTGGATATTCACTTATAGCAGGTTCTTTAACACTTTCAATAATAATTTTACCTGTAATTATCCGTACAACAGAAGAAGCGTTAAAGGTAGTTCCTCCATCATATAGGGAAGCTTCCCTTGGTCTTGGTGCAACAAGATTTCAAACTTTATATAAAGTAATACTTCCAAGTGCAGTACCTGGAATTGTTTCAGGAGTAGTATTATCAATGGGGCGTGTAATTGGTGAATCAGCTGCACTTTTTTTAACAGCAGGTACAGTTTATAAAATGCCTACAAGCATAATGTCAAGTGCAAGAACATTAACAGTTCATGCTTTCCTTGAAACAAAGGAAAAAGGTGATATTGCATCAGCAGCTGCAGCAGGAATAGTTTTAATTGTAATGATTTTAATTTTAAATTTATTAGCTAAGTTTATAAGCAAGAGATTTAATAAAGCTAATTATTAATTTATAAAATTAAGTATAGTGAATAATTAAAAGTTGTTATTAGTATAAATAACTTTATTTTGGTAAAGTAAAATCATAGGATTTTGAGGTGTAAATATGTCAAATATAATCAAATCTGAAATTCAGGTTAAAAATTTAGAGTTGTTTTATGGTGAAAATAAAGCACTGAAAAATATTAGTATAGATATAGAAGCAAAAAAGGTTACAGCATTAATAGGACCTTCAGGGTGTGGTAAATCAACATTTTTAAGAACTTTAAATAGAATGAATGATTTAATTGAAGGAGTTAAGATAAATGGTCAAATATTAATAGATGGGAAGGATATATATAAGGATTATGAGGAAATAGACCTTAGAAAAAAGGTAGGAATGGTATTCCAAAAGCCTAATCCATTTCCTATGTCTATTTATGATAATATTGCTTATGGACCTAGAATACATGGAATAAAAGATAAAAGGACTTTGGACCAAATAGTTGAAAATAGTTTAAAGGGAGCAGCTCTTTTTGATGAAGTTAAGGATAGATTAAAAAAATCAGCAATAGGACTTTCTGGTGGTCAACAACAAAGACTATGTATAGCTAGAACTATAGCTGTTTCACCTGAAATAATATTAATGGATGAACCTACATCAGCATTAGATCCTATTTCTACTAATAAAATGGAAGAGCTTATGGTTGAATTAAAAAAACAATATACGGTTGTAATTGTTACTCATAATATGCAACAAGCAGGTAGAATTGCTGATAAGACTGCATTTTTCTTATCTGGAGAAGTTGTTGAATATGGAAATACAGAAGACATATTTTACAGACCAAGAGATAAGAGAACAGAAGATTATATAACAGGAAGATTTGGATAAAATTAAATTTTTAAAAATAAAATATATCATAATCAAAAAATAATTAAGAATTAATAATTTAAAATTAAAATCAGGGAGTGAGATTATGACAAGAAATCTTTTAGAAAAGAGAATGCAGCTTTTAACTTCAGAACTTGCTGAAATGGGAAGCCTTGTTGAAAAACAATTATATAAAAGTATAGAAGCTTTCAAAAATAAAGATATGGTTTTGGCTAAAAAGGTAATTGAAAATGATGATGAAGTAGATGAATTAAATAAAAAAATTGAAGAGCAGTGCTTAAAGTTTATGGCAATGGAATCACCAGTAGCAACTGATTTAAGAAAGATATTTACAACTTCTAAGATAGTTACAGATTTAGAGAGAATGGCTGATTATGCAGTTGATATTTGTAAAGTTGCTCAAAGGGTTGAATTAGATATTTTAGGTGAAGAGTGTGAACCAGTTTGGCAAATGGTAGATATTTTAAGGAAGATGATAAAAAGATCATTAGAAGCATTTGTTACAGGTAATGTAAAAGAAGCTTATGAAATTTGCAAGATGGATGATGAAGTAGATATTTTATATAGAGGATTATTTAATGATATTTTAAAGAATATGGCAAAGAATGAAACTATTATTAATAAGGGAGCACAAATATTATTTGCATCTAAATATCTTGAAAGAGTTGGGGATCATGTTACTAATATATGCGAATGGATAATTTTTTCTTCAAAAGGTGATTATGTAGATTTAAATGAGTAATAATAAAGAATATAGGGTATACCTTATATTCTTTTTTGTTAGTTGACAAAAAAAGAATTATTGGGGTAATATATCATAGAGATGATAGGTAATTATAGGAGTGACATTATGAAAAATGTAATAACAAGTGTAATGCCTGATAGTATTGCTGAGGAAGTCGGCATTGAAGAAAATGATATTTTATTATCAGTAAATGGTGAAAAGATAGTTGATATTATAGACTACAGGTTTTTAACTAATGATGAAGAAATAGTTTTAGAGATACAAAAGCCAAATGGAGAAGTGTGGGACTACGAAATTGAAAAAGAATATGGCGAAGAGTTAGGCCTAGAATTTGGTGGCGGTATCATGGATAAAGCAAAAAGATGCAGTAATAAATGTATGTTTTGCTTTATAGATCAAAATCCAAGAGGGATGAGAGAAAGTTTATATTTTAAAGATGATGATTCACGTCTTTCTTTTTTACAAGGTAATTTTGTTACGTTAACAAACATGAAAGAAGAAGATATAGATAGAATTATTAGATATAGAATAAGTCCTATAAATATTTCAGTTCATACAACAAATCCAGAGTTAAGAGTAAAAATGCTTGGCAATAGATTTGCAGGTACTGTTTATAATAGAATAAAGAGATTAGCAGAAGCAGGAATTGAAATGCACTGTCAAATAGTTCTTATACCAGAAGTAAATAATGGTGAAGAGCTTAAAAGGACTATTACTGAATTATATGAATTATATCCAGCAGTAGCAAATATTGCGGTAGTTCCAATAGGAGTTACTAAATATAGAGATGGATTAGTTCAAGTAAAAACATTTACTAATGAAACTGCAAGAAAAGAATTAGAAATGGTTATGGAATTTCAAAAAAGATTTATGAAAGAAATTAATGACCCATTTGTAAGATTTTCAGATGAGTTTTATTTAGTTGCAGATATAGATGTTCCAGAAGAAAGTTTTTATAATGGATATGAACAAATAGAAGATGGAATTGGAATGATTAGATGTTTCAGGGAAGCTATAAATTATACTGCTCAAGATTTAAATAAAAATATAAAAGGAACTTTTTCTGTACCAACTGGAGCCCTTGCATTTAATGAAGTAAGAAGTGGAATGAAAAAGTTAATGGAAGTTAATCCTAATATTAAAATAGATACATATAAAATAGTTAATAATTTCTTTGGGGAAACAATAACAGTTGCAGGACTTCTTACTGGAACTGATATTATTGGACAATTAAAGGGGAAAATTAATAGTGAATACTTAATTATGCCTAATAATATGTTTAGAAAAGGTTATGAACTAGGTCCAGCTGAGTATATTATGTTAGATGATACTAAGATTGAGGACATAGAAAAAGAATTAGGGGTTAAGGTGCTTGTATGTGATCACACAGGTGAAGATATAGTAAGCATAATAAATGATGTATGTCAGGAGGAACAAGAATAATGGCAAAACCAATAGTTGCTATAGTTGGAAGACCGAATGTAGGTAAATCTACATTATTTAATAAACTAGCAGGAAAAAGAATTTCAATAGTTCAAGATACACCAGGTGTAACAAGAGATAGAGTATATGCGGAAGCTGAATGGCTTAATCATACTTTTACAATGATTGATACTGGAGGTATAGAACCAGAAAACCAAGATATAATAGTTAAGCAAATGAGAAGACAAGCGAACATTGCTATAGAAACAGCTGATGTTATAATGTTTGTAGTTGATGGTAAAGAAGGCTTAACAGCAGCTGATAATGAAGTTGCAACAATGCTTAGAAAATCTAAGAAACCAGTAGTTTTAGTTGTTAATAAAATTGATAACTTAAAAGATGAAGAAAATGCATGGGAATTTTATAATTTAGGTATTGGTGATCCAGTAGCTATATCAGCAGGCCAAGGTAAAGGTCTTGGAGATATGCTTGATATGGTTGTTTCACATTTTGATTCAATTGCTTCAACAGAAGAGGAAGAAGAAGATATAAAAATAGCTATGATAGGTAAACCTAATGTAGGTAAGTCTTCATTAATAAATAGATTATTAGGTGAAGAAAGATTAATTGTATCAGATATAGCTGGAACTACAAGAGATGCTATAGATAGTAAAATTGAAAGTGAATTTGGTAAGTTTACATTAATAGATACAGCTGGTCTTAGAAGAAAAAGTAAAGTTAAAGAAGAAATAGAAAGATATTCTGTTATAAGAACTCTTGCTGCTGTAGAAAGAGCAGATGTTTGTATCTTAATGATAGATGCAACAGAAGGTGTTACAGAGCAAGATGAAAAAATAATAGGATTTGCACATGAATTAAACAAGGCTATAATGGTTATAGTTAATAAATGGGATCTTATTGAAAAAGATGATAAAACAATGGATAACTATAAAAAAGATTTACAAAGTAAGCTTAAGTTTATAAAATATGCTAAATTCTTATTTATATCAGCATTAACTGGTCAAAGAGCACATAAGGTGTTAGAAGTTGCTAGAGAATGTTATGATAATTATGATAAGAGAATTGGTACTGGTGTATTAAATGAAGTTATTAATAAGGCTGTATTAATGAAAGAGCCACCAGTAGTTGCATTAAAGAGACTAAAAATATATTATGCAACACAAGTAGCTACAAAACCACCAAAGTTTGTGTTCTTTGTTAATGATTCAAGTTGTAGACATTTCTCTTATGAAAGATATTTAGAAAATCAATTAAGAGATAATTTTGATTTCAGTGGAACTGGAATACAAATAGAATATAGGGAGAGAAAGGATAGTTAATTTATGAGTAAGGTAGCTTTTTTAGGCGGAGGAAGTTTTGGGATTGCTTTAGCAATTTTATTAGCAAACAAAGGAAATGTTATATCGATATATGATAGAAATAGTAATGTTGTAGAGGATATTAATGTTAATAGAAGAAATGATAAATTTATTAAAGGATTAAATGTGCCTAAAAATGTTACGGCCTATAATAGCTTAGAGGAGGCTATACCTAATTCTGATTATGTGGTATTAGCTGTTCCTTCTCATGTAATTAGAAGTGCTGCAAGAAGTATTAAGGGACTTGTAAAAGAAAGTGTACCTGTTATATGTATTGCAAAAGGCATTGAAGAAGGTACTAATAAAACATTAGTTGAAGTTATTGAAGAAGAAATTAATAATCCAGTAGTAATTTTATCAGGTCCAAGTCATGCAGAAGAAGTAGCATTTGATATTCCAACAACAGTGCTTACATCTTCAAATAATATGAAGATAGCTGAAGAAGTTCAAGACCTTTTTATGACTAAAACATTTAGAGTTTATACTAATGATGATTTAATTGGTGTTGAAGTTGGAGGGGCTGTAAAAAATATTATAGCATTAGCAGCTGGAGTATGTGATGGATTAGGATATGGAGATAATACAAAGGCAGCTCTTATGACTAGGGGAATGGCTGAGATAGTTAGAATAGGAACTAAGCTTGGCGGAAGAGTTGAAACTTTCCTAGGCCTTACTGGAATGGGTGATTTGATAGTAACTTGTACTAGCATGCATTCTAGAAATAGAAAAGCAGGATACTTAATAGGTAAAGGTAAGAGTAGGGAAGAAGCTGTTGAAGAAGTTGGAATGATTGTTGAAGGAATCAAGGCATGTAATGCATTTTATAATTTAAAAGAAAAATTAAATGTTGAAATGCCAATAACGGATGCATTATACAAAGTTCTTTTTGAGGGTAGTGATCCAAGAGAAATGGTAAGTAAACTACTGCAAAGAGATAAAAAAGCAGAAAATTACTAATTATATAATGAAAATGTTATTTAATTTAAAGTAATATTTATGTTAAATAATTTTAAAAACTGATTTTTGTGTTAAACAAGAATCAGTTTTTTTATTATGTAAAAAATTATATAATACATCATATTTATTTTTATGAGTACATATTTTAAATTGTAAGAAAAATACATGAAATGTAATTGTTTAATAGTGAATAAAAATATAAATTTTTATTATATTTAATAAAATAAAAAAAATAGTATACTTTTTTTTGCTATGGAATATATTATAGTGTTAAAAATAAATAGGAGGGTGTACTTATGGGCGATTTCAATATATATAAGGATATTGCAGAAAGGACTCAGGGAGACATATACTTAGGTGTTGTTGGACCAGTTAGAACTGGAAAATCTACATTTATTAAAAAATTTATGGATCTTATGGTTATACCAAAGATTGATAATGCTTATAAGAAAGAAAGAGCTAAAGATGAATTGCCACAAAGCAGTTCAGGAAAAACTATTCATACTACAGAGCCCAAATTTGTTCCAAATGAAGCTGTGGAAATTACAATTGATGAAGATATAAAGTTAAAGGTTAGATTAGTAGATTGTGTTGGGTATATTGTTAAGGGAGCTTTAGGATATTTAGAAGATGAAGAGCCTAAGATGGTTAACACTCCATGGTATGAATATGAAATACCATTTGAAGATGCTGCAGAAATTGGAACAAGAAAAGTTATTACTGATCATTCAACTGTAGGTCTTGTTGTTACTACTGATGGAAGTATAACAGGAATAGATAGAGAAGAATACGTTGAAGCTGAAGAAAGGGTTGTAGAAGAGCTTAAATCTATTAATAAACCCTTTATAGTTGTACTTAATACAAAGAACATAAACTCTCCAGAAACAGATTCATTAAAAGATGAGCTTGAAAAGAAATATGATGTTGAAGTTCAAGTTATGGATGTTTATAATATGACAGAAAAAGATATTGAAAAACTATTTAAACATGTACTTAAAGAATTCCCTGTTAAGGAAATAAATATAGATATGCCAACATGGGTAGAAAATTTAGAGCCAGAACATTGGCTAAAGAAAGAGTATTTTAAAATAATTAAGGGAATGTGTGAAAGTGTAGATAAAATTAGGGACATAAAACCAGCATTTTATGATGCAAAACAAAATGAAAATTTAAGTGCATCAGATTTAACACAAATAAAACTTGGTGAAGGAACTGCAAATATATTATTAAAACCAAGTGAAAACATTTTTTATAAAATACTTAGTGAAAATTGTGGTGTTGAAATAGAAGATGAAAGTGAATTAATTGCTCTTGTAAAAGATTTAAATGTTGCAAAAGTAGAATATGATAAAATTAAGGATGCATTAGTTGATGTAAAAGAAACAGGATATGGATTAGTGGCACCTCAATTAAGCGAAATGAAATTTGAAGAGCCAGAAATTGTTAAGCAAGGCACTAAATTTGGTGTTAAGCTAAAGGCAAGTGCACCATCTCTTCATTTTATTAAAGCTGATATTAAAACTGAAATAAGTCCTATAATGGGTTCTGAAAAAGAAAGTGAAGAACTTGTTACAGCTCTTATGGAACAATATGAAAAGGACCCAGCATCTTTATGGCAAAGTAATATGTTTGGAAAATCTTTAGAGGTATTAGTTAAGGAAGGACTACAAAATAAGTTATATAAGATGCCAGAAGATGTGCAAGTTAAAATTCAAAAAACACTTCAAAAAATCATTAATGAAGGTAATGGTGGATTGATTTGTATAATACTATAACATAGATATAGTCTGCTACTAAATAGTTTATTTAGTAGCAGACTATTTTATAAGTACGGATATAAAATATTAAGCAATGTTAAATTGAAAAAAGTATATTATTTTTGGTACAAACTCCTATGTAATTAGAATATAATATAATAAGCAGATAGTATTATGCTTAATATATTATAGTGAAGAGGGATAGTATGGAGAGCAGATTTTGTACCTATAAAAGAGTAGGATATTTAAGAGAAAGGGTTGCTTATGAATTAGGTATAGAGTTTACTGGTGTAATTTATGCCTCGCCAGGCGTGCTAAAACATATAATAAAAAGACATGGAAGACAGTTTGACAAAAGGACTAGAACAGGAATTTTAGAATGGATGAAAAAGATTCTAGATGATCCTGATTATATTGGAATTTATAAAAATGATGAGGGACAGACTGCTATAGAATTTATTAAAAAAGCTTATACTAATTTGCTTTTAGGAGTTGAAGTAGATGAAGAAAAACAATATATTTATGTAACTACTATGTATCCTATAACTGATAGGAAAATAGAAAATAGAATTTATAGTGGAAAATTAATTAATATTAAAAAAAATAAATAAAATATTTGCTATAAATAAAATTCAAATATATAATATAAAATTAAGTATATAGGATTTTTGAGGTGAGAAAAGGCTCCTCATGCGCTGGAACTATTCAGTAAACAGAGATGCAGGAAATGTCGCCCTGCCATAAATCCTGGAACATGGTTAGAAGTAACAAGTGATAAGTGACAAGTTTAGGAAAAATATAATTTATTGGGGCTGTCGCACTAAAACTTTTATACACAATATATTGTTTTTTATTTATTCTTAATGCGACATCCCCGTACCTAAACTTGTCACTTGTAACTTCAAATTAAAAGAGAGATTATATTTTGGAGGATAAAATGAAGAAAATAGCGGTAATTTTTAATGGTGGAACAATATCTATGAAGGTTGATGAAAGAATTAAGGCAGCTGTTCCTAGTTTAACTGGTGAAGAGATAATGTCTATGGTAACTGGAATAGAAGAATATGCAGAAATTGAATCTTATAGTTTTTCAAGTATGCCATCACCACATATGACTTTTAAAACAATGTTAGAATTAAGTGAGTTTTCAAAAGAATTATTAAATAGAGAAGATATTGATGGTGTTGTAATTACTCATGGAACAGATACTTTAGAAGAAACAGCATATCTTTTAGACTTAACAATAAATAGTGACAAGCCTGTTGTAATTACAGGTGCAATGAGAAGTGGCTCTGAACTTGGTTATGATGGACCTTCAAATTTAGCAGCTTCAATTTGTACAGCAATTTCTGATGATGCAAAGGGAAGAGGAGTGCTTGTATGCTTTAATGGTGAATTAAATTCAGCTGCAGAAGTAACAAAAGCAAATTCTATGGCATTAAATGCATTTATAACTCCTAATTTTGGACCAATAGGAATTGTTGACAATAATAAAGTAATGTTTTATAGAGATGCAAAGAAAACAGAAACATATGATGCAAAAGAAATTAATAAAGATGTTTTATTAATTAAATGTGTAGCTGATATGGACTCTACATTAATTGACTTTGCAATTGAAAAGGGATTTGGTGGAATAGTTATTGAAGCTTTAGGAAGAGGAAATGTACCTCCAAGAATGGTTGAAGGAATAAAAAGAGCGTTAGATAATAAGATGCCTATAGTTGTAGTATCTAGATGTTTTGAAGGTAGAGTACACGAATCATATGGATATGAAGGTGGAGGAAAAATGCTTAAGGATTTAGGGGTTATCTTTGGTGATACATTACCTGGACAAAAGGCCAGAGTTAAACTTTCATTAGCTATAAACAGCAACATAAGTTATGATGAAATAAAAAATCAATTTTAAAAATAGAGTTAGGTTTTCGAGGGCACTGAAAAACATTAAGTTTTTCAGTGCCCTCGGTTTTCTAGCTCTATTTTTTATTAAAAATAAAATTGTAAACAAATTGTTAATAAAATGTTGACAGAAAACCATAGAAAGATATAAACTAATTTTATTGTTTAAAAAGTAATAAATTTTTATATATAAGAAGAAAGTGGCAGGGGAAATAGTATGATAAGGAGCATGACTAGCTTTGGAAGAAGCAACAGTGAAGAAGGTAAAAAAAGAGTATTTACTGTTGAAATGAAAAGTGTAAATAGTAGATATTTAGATGTAAATATTAGAATGCCTAAAAGTATAATTTCTTTAGAGGAAGAAATTAGAAAAATGATTAGTAATTCTCTTAATAGAGGAAAAGTTGATGTCTTTATTAATATAAAGAATTATAATGAAGGTGCTGGAGTACCTAAGATTGATATTAACTTAGCACAAGGGTATTTACAATGTCTTAAAGAAATTGAAGAAAAATTAAATATCAAAAATGATATATCTGTAATGCAAATAGCAAGATTTCCAGAAGTAATCACTATGATTGAAGAAGAAGACAAAATAGATGAAATATGGGAAGAATTAAAACCTTTAATAAGTTCATCATTAGATATGATGATTAACATGAGAGAAGTTGAAGGTGAAAAATTAAAAGAAGATATATTAATTAAAATAAATCAAATTGAAGAATTAGTATCTAATGTAGAAGAATTTGCAGATAGCATTCCTAAGGTATTTAAGCAAAAGCTTGAAGAAAGATTAAAAGATTTATTAGGAAATGTTGAAGTAGATGAAAATAGAATTGCTACTGAAGTTTGTATATTAGCAGATAAAGCAACTGTTGATGAAGAAATAATAAGACTAAACAGTCATATTAATCAAGTGAGAGAAACATTAAAATTAAATGAACCTATTGGAAGAAAACTTGATTTTATAGTTCAAGAAATGAATAGAGAAACAAATACAATTGGTTCAAAGTCTAGTGATATCAAAATGACTAATATAGTTATTGATATAAAAAATATACTTGAAAAAATTAGAGAACAAGTTCAAAACATAGAATAATAGGAGGAAAAGCATGGGAATAAAATTAATTAATATTGGTTTTGGTAATATTGTATCAGCTAATAGATTAGTTGCTATAGTTAGTCCAGAATCAGCACCAATTAAGAGAATAATCCAAGAAGCTAGAGATAGAGGAATGCTTATTGATGCTACTTATGGAAGAAGAACTAGAGCTGTTATAATTACTGATAGTGATCATGTTATATTATCAGCAGTGCAACCAGAAACTGTTGCACATAGATTAGTAGACAAAGATGAAGCTGCAGACGAGGTTGATGAATAATGCATAATAGAGGACTATTAATAGTTATTTCTGGCCCATCAGGTGCTGGAAAGGGAACAATTTGTAAGGCGCTTTTAGAAAAGATAGATGATTTATTTATTTCTGTTTCAGCAACTACAAGAAGTCCGAGAGAAGGAGAAGTTGATGGTGTTAATTATCACTTCCTTACTAAAGAAGACTTTATATCAAAAGTAGAAAGAAATGACTTTTTAGAATATGCAGAAGTACATGGTAACATGTATGGTACGCCAAAATTCAAAGTTGAAGAAATGTTAGAACAAGGTAAAAATGTAATATTAGAAATAGATATTCAAGGGGCATTAAAGGTTAAGGAAAACTTTAGTGAAGGAGTATTTATTTTTATACTTCCTCCATCTATGGAAGAATTAAAACAAAGAATAATAAAAAGAGGAAGCGAAACGCAAGAATCATTAATGACAAGATTTAAAAATGCATATCAAGAAATAAACTATGTTTCTAAGTATAACTATGCAGTAGTTAATGATGAAGTTGATACGGCAGTTGAAAAAATAGAGGGTATAATTGTCGCAGAAAAGTGTAGAGTAGATAGAATAAAAGATACAATATTAGATTCTAAGGAGGGCGTAATTCATGAACAACTCTATGATTAATCCATCAGTGGTAGATTTATTAAAAAAGGTAGAAGACAGATATTCACTAGTAATAGTTACATCAAGAAGAGCAAGACAAATAATAGATGGTGCTGTACCATTAACAACAGTTCCTTCAAATAAAGCATTAACAATAGCAATAAACGAAGTTAATGAAGGAAAAATTTCTTATTGTAAAAACAATGAAGGAACAAAATAGTTATGAGTAAATGTGTTGTTATTGGCGTTACTGGAGGTATTGCAGTATATAAGGCATTAGATGTAATTAGTGCTTTAAGAAAAAAAGATATTGAAGTTCATGTTATAATGACTGAAAGTGCATCAAAATTTGTAAATCCACTAACATTTCAATCAATAAGTCAAAATATGGTTGTAACAGACATGTTTGCAGAGCCAAAGGCTTGGGAAATTCAGCATATTTCATTAGCTCAAAAAGCTGATTTAATGCTTATAGCACCTGCAACAGCAAATGTTATAGGTAAAATTTCAAATGGAATTGCAGATGATATGTTATCTACAACTGTAATGGCAACTAAAGCTAAAGTACTTATAGCACCTGCTATGAATACAAATATGTATCAAAATCAAATAGTTCAAAATAATATTTCAAAATTAAAAGATTTTGGATATAAATTTATTGAACCAGCTAGTGGAAGATTAGCATGTGGTGATATAGGTATAGGTAAATTAGCGGATGTAAATACAATTGTTGAAAGAGTTATAGAAGAACTTGAAGATAAAGAGCAAGATTTGTTAGGAAAAAAAGTACTAGTTAGTGCTGGACCTACTATTGCACCTATTGACCCAGTAAGATATATAACTAATAGGTCAACTGGTAAAATGGGATATGCTATTGCAAAAGAAGCAAGAGATAGAGGTGCAGAAGTAATTTTAGTTTCAGGTCCTACAAATTTAGAACCACCTAAAAACGTAAAAATAATTAACATAAAAACTAATGAAGAAATGAAAAAAGAAATTTTACAAAATTTTAAATGGGCAGATATAGTAATAAAGTCAGCAGCAGTTGCTGATTATAAGCCAAAGGAATATAGTAAAGAAAAGATTAAAAAGGGTGAAGGTGACCTTAATATTTGTTTAACTAGAGATAATGATATATTAAAATTTCTAGGAGAAATTAAAACTCACCAAGTTTTAGTTGGATTTGCTGCTGAAAGTGATAATGTACTTGAAAATGCAGAAAGAAAACTAAAAAATAAGAACTTAGATTTTATAGTAGCAAATGATATTACATCTTCTGATACTGGATTTGGAAGTGAAGACAATAAAGTAGTTATTTTATCTAAAAATAATGAAAAGCTTGAACTAGAAAAAATGAGTAAAAAGAAAGTTGCAAGTAATATATTTGATATGATTTTAGAAAAGCGCTAATTGCGCTTTTCTTTATATACAATATATATTTTAAAGGTTAAAATATATAGAAACTGAAAGTAAGAAGGTGATAATTTGAAGTTATATGCTGAAGTTATTATAAATTCTGAAGCATTAGAAATAGATAGACCTTTTACATATAAAGTTCCAGAAGAATTCAATAATGAAATTAAAATAGGCCAAATAGTAAAAGTTCCCTTTGGAAAAGGAAATAAAACTTCTGAAGGGTTTATATTAAATTTGAAGAATGATGATAATATAAAGTTCAAAACTAAAAATATAGCAGCTATTTTAGTAAAAGATCCAGTTATTGATGAAGATGATATTAATCTTATTGAATTTTTAAGAGAAAAAACATTGTGTAAGTATATTGATGCTTTTAGGCTTCTTATTCCAGTTGGAATAATGAAGGGAGCTAAAGCTAAGAAAAAAAAGGTTATAGTTTTAAAAAATGAAGATTTAAGTAATATAAAAAATCCTGATGGATATAAAAAAATTGTTGAATTTTTTAAGACGAATTCGGGAAAATATACTAAAAGTGAACTTATTAATGAGCATTCAATTTCTCAATATAAATTAAATAAATTAATAGAAAATGAAGTTTTATCAATAGAAGAAGAAAGCGTATTTAGATATAATGATAGAGTTTATAATAAGGATAGTGCTAAGACATTAACAATAGAACAAGAAAATATTATAAGAGAATATATTAACTCTGATGATAAAATGTTTTTGCTTAAGGGAGTTACAGGATCAGGTAAAACAGAAGTTTATATGAAGCTTGTTGAAAGAGTATTATTAGAAGGGAAATCAGCTATTATATTAGTTCCAGAAATTGCTTTAACACCACAAATGATTGAAAGGTTTAAAGGAAGATTTGGTGTAAATGTTGCTTTATTTCACAGTAAATTATCTGATGGTGAAAGATTTGATGAATGGTTTAGAGTAAAGGAAGGAAAGGCAAAAGTTATAGTAGGAGCTAGAAGTGCAATATTTCTTCCTGCAAAAAATTTAGGCTTAATAATTATTGATGAAGAGCATGAAAATACTTATAAATCTGAACAAAATCCTAAATATCAAACAAAGGAAGTAGCAGAATATTTAAGTGAATTAAAAGGATGTAAAGTTATTTTAGGCTCAGCTACACCGTCAATAGAAACTTACTATAGAGCTTTAACTGGGGAAATGAAGCTTTTAGAGCTAAATTCAAGGGTAGATAATAAAGCTATGCCACCAATGAAGGTTATTGATATGAGAAATGAACTTAAAGGTGGTAATAAATCATTATTTAGTAGAGAATTATTTATTGCAATACAAGAAAGACTAAAAAGAAAAGAACAAATTATTTTGTTTTTAAATAGAAGGGGATTTTCAACTTTTGTTTCATGTAGAAGCTGTGGATATGTATTTAAGTGTGATGAATGTGATATTTCAATGACTTATCATAAAAATGGATTATTAATATGTCATTATTGTGGTAAAACAAAAAGGGAACCAAGAGAATGTCCTAAATGTCATAGTAAATATGTAAAATTCTTTGGTGCTGGTACTCAAAGAGTTGAAGAAGAAGTTAAAAAATATTTTAATAATGCAGGGATATTAAGAATGGATGTAGATACAACAAGAGATAAGCATTCATATGAAAGGATTTATAATACTTTTAAAAATGGTGAAGCAGATATTTTAATAGGTACACAAATGGTTTCTAAAGGGCTTGATTTTAAAAATGTTACTTTGGTTGGTATTTTAGCTGCAGATATGTCTATTAATATTCCAGATTATAGGGCAGCAGAAAGAACTTTTCAAATAATAACTCAAGTAGCAGGAAGAGCAGGAAGAGGAGATAAGCAAGGAGAAGTTTTAATTCAAACTTATACACCACAACATTATAGCTTGCAATATGCTGTTAATTATGATTATGAAGGTTTTTATGAAAAGGAATTTACAGTAAGGGCTATGATGAAGTATCCACCTTTTGGAAAATTACTTTTAATAAATGGAACATCAAAAAAAGAAGATTTATTAAAGAATTTTATGCACAAAATAACAATGATGATTAAACCCTTAGTTGAAAATTGCTTAGATATTGAAATTTTAGGGCCGATTCCCTGTATGATTTCTAAAGTAAAGGAAAATTATAGATGGCAAATTGTTATAAAAGGTGAATTTGATTCATATTTTTCAAAAAATATTAAGGAAATACTTTATGATGAGAACAAGAACGTATATAATGATATACGAATAAGTATGGATATTAATCCAAATAATTTATTCTAGGAGGGCATAAAAATGGCAATAAGAAATATTAGAACTATTGGTGATGATGTTTTAAGAAAAAAATGTAAAGAGGTAGTTGAAATAACAAATAGAGAACTTACTCTAATTGAAGATATGGTAGACACTATGTTTGAAGCTAACGGGGTTGGATTAGCAGCGCCACAAGTTGGTGTATTAAAGAGAATATTTGTTATAGATATTGGTGATGAAAATGGAACTATGGTATTCATAAATCCAGAAATTTTAGAAACTAAAGGAACTCAATGTGATGAAGAGGGCTGCTTAAGTATACCTGGAGAATCAAACCCAGTAGAAAGACCTAATTATGTTAAGGTAAAAGCATTTAATGAAAAAGGTGAAGAATTTATCTTAGAAGGTGAAGAATTATTAGCAAGAGCTATTCTTCATGAAAATGATCACTTAAATGGTGTATTATATGTTGATCATGTAAAGTAGGAGGAAGGTTAATGAAAATAGTATTTATGGGAACTCCAGATTTTGCAGTTCCATCATTAGAAGCTTTAATTGATAAATTTGGAGTTGAAGCTGTATTTACTCAACCAGATAGACCTAGAGGAAGAGGAAAGAAAATGGTCTTTTCTCCAGTTAAAGAAATTGCTGTAAAACATGATATTAAAGTTTTTCAACCTGAAAAGTTAAAGGATGATATAGAAGCTGTAGAGTATTTAAAAGAACTTAAGCCAGATTTTATAATTGTAGTAGCTTTTGGTCAAATATTAACTAAAGAAGTGCTAGATATACCTAAGTATGGATGTATAAATTTACATGCATCATTATTACCAATGTATAGAGGTGCAGCACCTTTAAATTGGGTTATAATTAATGGTGAAGAGAAAACTGGAAATACAACAATGCTTATGGATGTTGGATTAGATACTGGTGATATGTTATTAAAAGATGAAGTTGAAATAACTAAGAATATGACTTCTGGTGAATTACATGACATATTAATGAACAGAGGTGGAGAACTTTTAATTAAAACAATTGAAGGTTTAGCAGAAGGTTCAATTACTCCAGAAAAACAAGAAGGGGAAACTTGTTATGCAAAAATGCTTTCTAAAGAAACTGGAAAGATAAATTGGAATAATTCTGCACAAGATATTCATAATTTAATTAGGGGGCTTAATCCAAGACCTATTGCTCACACTACCTATAAAGAGGAGCCTATGAAGATATACGAATCAGAAGTATTATTACAAAGTAGTAATAAGGAGCCAGGTGTTATAATAGAAGTGAATAAGAAAGGGATGAAAGTTAGCACAGGAAATGGTATATTATTAGTTAAGAAAATACAATTTCCAAATGGAAAGCCTTTAACTATTGAACAATATATAAATGGTAAAGAAATTGAGGTAGGGTGTAAGTTAATATAATATGAAAGGAGAGGGGATATATGTTTTATCCAGGACTTTATTTTGACAAAACTATGCTTTTGTTAGTTCCAGCAATGATAATTGCTTTTTGGGCTCAAACAAAAGTTAGCAGTACTTATAAAAGATATAAGAATGTAAGAATAGTAAATGGATATACTGGTGAAAATATAGCGAGAATGATACTCGATGCTCAAGGATTATATGATATTCCTGTTGTTGAAGTAAGAGGTGAATTAACTGATCATTATGATCCAGTAAGCAGACAGGTTAGATTATCTACAGAGGTTTTTCACAGAGCAAGTATTGCATCAGCAGGAGTTGCTGCACATGAAGTTGGGCATGCAATTCAACATGCACAAAACTATAAACCTTTAGTGTTAAGAACTTCTATAGCAAGAGCTGTTAATTTTAGCAGTCAAGCATCTATAATAATTTTTATGTTAGGTTTATTATTTAGTATTCCTGCATTAACAAACATTGGAATTATATTTTTCAGTGTAGCAGTATTTTATCAAATTGTTACATTACCAGTTGAGTTTAATGCTTCTAGAAGAGCTTTAAACATATTAGAAAATAGAAATATTTTATATGGTGATGAAATTAAGGGAGCTAGAAATGTTTTAAGTGCAGCAGCTATGACTTATGTAGCAGCAGCATTAATGTCAATATCACAATTAATAAGATTAATTGCAATTAGCAATAGAAATAACGATTAAGAGGTAACGTATGAATAGTAGAGAAGTAGCATTAAATATAATTAACAGAGTACTAATAGAAGGAGCTTATTCAAATTTAGTTTTATCAAATGAATTAAATGAAAGTGATTTAAACGAAAAAGATAGAGCTTTAGTAACAGAACTTGTTTATGGAACTATAAGAAGAAAAAAGACATTAGATATGATAATTTCAAATTATATTAAAGATATATCATTAATGGATGAAAAAGTATTAAATATATTAAGAATGGCAATTTATCAAATGCATTTCTTAGATAAGGTTCCAGAGTTTGCAGCATGCAATGAAGCTGTTGAATTAGCAAAACAAATTTCAGTTCAAGATTCTAAATTAGTAAATGGAATATTAAGAAGCTATACTAAAAACCCTGATGATATGGATGTTAAAGATAAGATAGATAGATTAGTATATCAATATTCTTATGAACCATGGTTTATAAGAATGATTTATAAGCAATATGGTGAAGAAAATGGAAGAAAGATATTAGCAGGATTAAATTCTACACCTAAAGTAACAGTAAGAGTTAATACTTGTAAAGCTGATTATGATGAGGTATATGAAAGACTTGAAGAAATGGGATATGATATAGAAGAAGGGTATGCTTGTCCAGAAGCTATAATAATAAAGGGTGGAAGTTCAATTGAAAGTAATGAATTATTCAAAGAGGGATTAATAACAGTTCAAGATGAAAGTGCTATGATTGTAACACCACTTTTAGATGTAAAAGTAGGAGATATTGTATTAGATTTATGTGCTGCTCCAGGTGGAAAAACAACTCATATAGCAGAGCTTTTAAATGGTGAAGGAAAAGTATACTCTTTTGATTTACATGAAAATAAATTATCTTTAATAAATGAAAATTTAGAAAGATTAGGATTAAAGGATGTTGAAGTAGAAGCTATGGATGCAACTAAACTAAATCCTAAATATGTTTCATTTGCAGATAAAGTATTAATAGATGTTCCTTGTTCAGGACTTGGAATTATAAGAAAGAAACCAGAAATAAAGTGGAATAAATCAAGAAAATCACTTAAAGATTTAGTTCCAACTCAAAGAGAAATAATGGAAAATGCTTGGACTTATTTAAAGAGTGGTGGAACAATGTTATATTCTACTTGTACATTAAATGTTGAAGAAAACCAAGATAATATTGAATGGTTCTTAAACAATCATAAAGATGCAAAAGTTGAAAAGATATTCTTAGGAAATATGGATAACTTCATGTATAACAATGATGGTTCATTAACAATTTTGCCAAATGAATATATGGATGGTTTCTATGTTGCTAAGATAATCAAAAAATAGTAGGTGAAAAAATGTATAATATTTTAAATTTTACATTAGAAGAATTACAAGGTTGGATGAAAGAAAATAAAGAAAGTGCTTTTAGAGCAAAACAAGTTTTTTCTTGGATATACAAGGATGTTTGGAATTTTGATGATATGAAGAACATTCCAGGAGCATTAAAGGAAAAACTAAAAGAAAACTTTATTATAGATATTCCTAAAATTGTAGAAGTATATGAATCTAATGTAGATGATACAAAAAAATTATTATTGTCTATGCAAGATAATAACTTAATTGAATGTGTTCTTATGAAATATAAGCATGGAAATTCAATTTGTGTATCTACTCAAGTTGGTTGTAGAATGGGGTGTAAATTTTGCGCCTCAACAATTGGCGGAAGAATAAGAGATTTAAGTAGTGGAGAAATACTTGCTCAAATTATGGTAGCACAAAAGTATTTGGGAGAAAGAATTTCTAATGTTGTATTAATGGGAAGTGGAGAACCTTTAGATAATTTTGATAATGTAATAAAGTTTTTAAAATTAGTTAATGCAGAATATGGATTAAACATAGGACAAAGACATATTACTTTATCAACTTGTGGTATAGTACCTAAGATAATTGAATTAGCTGATTTAAATTTAAGTATTACACTTGCAATTTCATTACATGCATTTAGTGATGAAAAGAGAAGGGTTATAATGCCTATTGCAAATAAATATACTATAGCAGAGATATTAGATGCTTGTAAGTATTATATGAATAAAACTGGACGTAGAATTACATATGAATATTCTTTGGTATCAGGAGTAAATGATAGTAAAGAAGATGCAAGATCGCTATCAAAACTTTTAAAAGATATGAATGGTCATGTTAATTTAATTCCAGTAAATGAAATAAAGGAAAATACTTTAAAAAGACCATCTAAAAAAACTATAGAAGATTTCGAGGGGATATTAAAAGCTCATGGAATTGAAGCTACAGTTAGAAGAGAAATGGGTAGCGATATTAATGCTGCATGTGGTCAGCTTAGAAGAAGTTATTTAGAAACACAAAAATAAAGGGGAGAAGACAAATGGTGGGAATGAAGAGTGATGTAGGTATAGTTAGAACATTAAATGAAGACTATGCTGGATACAGTGAAGAAGCTAAATATAAATTATATGTTGTAGCAGATGGGATGGGAGGTCATAATGCTGGGGAAGTAGCTAGCAAAATGGCTGTGGAAGCCGTGAAGTCTTACGCAAAAGAAAATTATGACAATGAGGGAACGAATGTACTAGAAAATGCAATTAAATTTGCAAATTCTAAAATTTATAATAAAGCAATTGAAAGTAGTGAATATAAAGGTATGGGAACTACATTAGTTGCTGCATTAGTTAGTGATAATAATATATTTATTGCTAATGTTGGTGATAGTAGTTGTTTTGGAATTACAAATAATAGTATAGAAAAAATTACAAAGGATCACTCATTAGTTCAAGAATTAATTGATTCTGGTACAATTACAGAAGAAGAAGGTAGAAATCACCCAAAGAAAAATGTTATTACACGTGCATTAGGTACTAGCAACATAGTAAAGATTGATATATTTAAATATGATTTAAGTTCTTATGACAAATATTTATTGTGTACAGATGGATTATCAAATGAAGTATTAAAAGATGAAATGTTAGAAGAAATTAAAAGAGTTGATGATTATAATCATGCCTGTGACAAGTTAATTTTATTAGCAAAAAGTCGAGGGGGAAGAGATAATATTACGGTCTTGCTATTTGGAGGAGAGGTGTAAAAATGATTGGTGAAGTATTAGGAAATAGATATGAGCTGGTGGAAAAGATTGGCGAAGGTGGAATGGCTATAGTTTATAAGGCTAGAGATAATAAGTTAAGTAGATTAGTTGCTGTAAAAGTATTAAAAAAGGAATTTGCCAATAACAAGGATATATCAGATAAGTTTAAAAAAGAAGCAACTGCAGTAGCAAATTTTTCTGATGCAAACATTGTGAATGTATTAGATGTTGGACATGAAGAAGAAGGAAATATTGATTACTTTGTTATGGAGTATGTTAATGGAAAAACGTTAAAAGAGTTAATTGTTGGTAGTGGAAAATTAAATTATACTACTGCAATAAGTATTGCAATTCAAATAGCAAAGGCATTAGAATGTGCACATAAAAATAATATAATTCATAGAGATGTAAAACCACAAAATATATTAGTTACTGAAAGTGGCTTAATTAAAGTAACTGATTTTGGAATAGCAAAAAGTTCAACTTCAGCAACTATTACCAATACAACTACAATAATGGGATCAGCTCATTATTTATCACCAGAACAAGCAAAAGGCTCTTTTGTAGATTTAAGAAGTGATATTTATTCTTTGGGGGTTGTTTTATATGAAATGGTAACAGGGGTTCTTCCTTTTGATGGAGAATCACCAGTTACAATTGCATTAAAGCATATTCAATCAGAGCCAATTGAACCTAAGAAACAAAACCAAGCTATACCTGATAGTTTAAATAATTTGATTATGAAGTGTATGAGCAAGGAGTGTATTAATAGATATCAAAATTGTAAAGAATTAATAGATGATTTGCAAAAAATAAAGGAAAATCCTAATGTATCAATTGGTACAGTTGAAAATTATGATGATGGAAAAACTATCATTATGGAACCAATAAGAGTTGAGGATTTTGTAAAAAATGAATCATCAAAGAACACTTCAGAAGAGTCAAAAAATAAAATTTATACAAGAGATGATTTTGAAAATGATTATGATGATGACGAAGATGATGAAGATGATGATATAGAAATATTTAAGAAAAGTAAGAAAGCTAATCAAACTAATAAAACTAATAAAAATAAGAAAAATAAAAATACTGCAATTATAATAGGCATATCTGCAATAGTATTAGCATTATTATTAGGAATTGGCTTTGCTTTGGGATCAGGATCATTTAGTGGTAGTAGTACTAGTAATAGCGAAAAGAATGTTACAATTCCAGATATTAAAGGCATGTTAGTTGATGATGCAACTAAGGAATTGGAAAAGTTAGGATTAAAATTAAAGATTTATGAAACTGTTGAAAGTGATAAAGCTGAAGGAACAATATTAGAAATGTCACCAGAAGCTAATAAAACTGCTAAAAAGGGTGATGTAATTAATGTTAAGGTAGCTGGAGCAAGTAAAAAGGTAACAGTACCTGATTTAAGAGATAGAGAAATAAATTATATAAAAGATTTCTTAACTCAAAAAGGATTAAATTATGAAATTACTGAAGAATATAGTGACAATGTTGAATCAGGATATTTAATAAGACAATATCCTGAAAAAGGAACAGATGTAGCAATAGGTTCAACAATACAATTAACTATAAGTAAGGGGCCTAAAGAAACTTATGTTTCTGTTTCAAATTATATAGGAACTAATGTTGATAAGGCTAAGGGTGAATTAGAAAGCAAAGGTTTAGTGGTATTGTTAGAAGAGCAAAAAACAGAAGATAAATCACAAGATGGAATGGTATTAAAACAAACTATTGAAGGTGGAACTAAGGTATCAAGTGGTTCAAGAATTACTCTTATTTATGGAAGATATACAGAAACTTCAATAGATGTTAGTAAGTATATTAGTGTTGGTATGACATTATCTGATGCAGTAAGTTCATTAGAAAGTGCTGGAATATCATATTCTATTTCAGGCGCATCACAAGATGTTGATATGAGTTCTTATGTTGTAAAAGGATTTAACAATAAGATTAAAAAAGGTGAAACTGTTAAAATTCAAGTTGAAAAAAAATCTTCAGTTGATAATAATGGTGGCAATAACAGTAATACTGGTAATAACAGTAATACTGGTAATAACAGTAATACTGGTAATAACAGTAATAATGGTAATAATGGTAATAATGGTAATGGTGATAAAGATGATGACACTAATAAACCAGGTAGCGGAGATAGTGGCTCAGGTAATGATAATAATAAAGATGAAAGTACAGCAGATAGAATAGGAATTGATACAAATAAAAATAATGATATAAGTATAAACAACTAGTGTTAATAGATAATATGATGAAAAAGTGAGATTGCAATAATGTAATTTCACTTTTTTTTCATTTTATAAAATAAAATATTGCATTTATTTAATAATAGTGTTTATTATTATTAAGAAGAGTAAAATGTTTGGAGGTACTATGAAAGGAAAAATAATCAAAGGAATTGGTGGTTTTTATTATGTAAAAACTACTGATGGACTAATAGAGTGCAAAGCAAGAGGAAAGTTTAGACATAGAGATATGAAGCCTCTTGTTGGAGATGACGTAGAAATAGTAGTAGAGCATGGCAAAGGTGTTATTTGTGACATTCATGAAAGAAAAAGTGAACTTATCAGACCTACAGTTGCTAATGTAACACAAGCATTTGTTGTTTTTGCAATTAAAACTCCTGATATTAATTATGATTTATTAAACAGATTTTTAGTATTATGTGAACATAATAATATAAAAGCAATTGTATGTTTAAATAAAGTTGATTTAGTATCAGATGAAGAAAGAAAAATTGTTAAGGAAAAAATTAATTCAATTGGTTATGAAGTGTTGTTTATTAATGCAAAACAAGGTCTTGGTGTTGAAGCATTAAATGAAAAGTTAGAAGGGAATGTAACTGTGCTTTGTGGGCCATCAGGAGCTGGAAAATCAACACTTATAAACACCTTAACTGAAAAATATTACATGGAAACAGGGGAAGTTTCAGATAAATTAGGAAGAGGAAAACATACAACAAGACATAGTGAACTTATTGATGTACAAGATGGATACATAGTTGATACACCAGGTTTCTCAACATTGGAAGTTACTTTTATAGATAAGGATGATTTAAAATATTGCTTCCCAGAATTTGAAGAATACAATAATCAATGTAAGTTTAGGGGATGCTCACATTATAAGGAACCTAGTTGTGCAGTTAAAATGGCAGTAGAAGAGGGTAAGATTAATAAAGTTAGATATGACTTTTATATAAGAACATTACAAGAAATAATGAATGGGAGGAAATACTAATGATTAAAATAGCACCATCAATATTATCAGCAGATTTTTCAAAATTAGGCGAAGAAGTAATAAAGCTTAATGATGCAGGAGCAGATTTTATTCATATAGATGTAATGGATGGAGAATTTGTACCAAATATAACATTTGGGATGCCTGTAATAAAAGCAATTAGAAATAAAACAAACAAGGTTTTTGATGTTCATTTAATGATTAATAATCCACAAAGATATATAGATGGATTTATTGATGCAGGAGCAGATATAATTACTTTACATTATGAAGCAGAAAAGCATTTAGACAGGGCTATACAATATATTAAATCAAAGGGAGTAAAGGCTGCAGTAGCATTGAATCCTGCAACTCCAGTTTGTGTATTAAAAAATATAATAGCTAATTTAGATATGGTTTTAATAATGTCTGTAAATCCAGGCTTTGGAGGACAAAGTTTTATACCATATTCTTTAGATAAAATTAAAGAAGTTAAAGAAATGGCGATTAAAGCAGGAAATGAAAATATATTAATTCAAGTAGACGGTGGTGTAGGCAAGGATAATGTAAAAGATGTTATTGAAGCTGGAGCAAATGTAATTGTAGCAGGTTCTGCTATATTTAATGGCGGAGATATTGAAGAAAATATTAAATCATTAAGAGGGTAATAAATGAAATGTTTAATAATGTCTGGAGGAGAAAAGCCAAAAGATGAAGTTATAAGAAAGTATGCAAGTTCTTGTGAACTAATAATAGGAGTAGATAAAGGTTGCAATTATCTTTATGATTTAAATATAACTCCTCAATACATAGTTGGTGATTTTGATTCCTCTAAGGCTGAAGTAATAAAAAAATTAGAGAATCTTGGAGCAGTAAAATATAAGTATAATTGCGAAAAAGATTTTACTGATTCAGAAGAAGCTTTTGAATTAGCAATATCAAAAAAAGCAAGTGAAATTTATTTTTTAGGGTCTACAGGGAAAAGATTAGATCATACATTAGGTAATTTAGGATTATTATTAAATGCTTTAAATAAGGGTGTTAGAGCGCAAATAATAGATGATAGAAATAAGGTTTTTTTAGTGAATTCAAATTTTAAAATTTATAGTGATGATGAATATAAATATATATCATTTTTAGCATATAATGAAGAAATTAAGGAATTTACAATTAAAGATGCAAAATATACATTAGATAAGTATAAATTAAAAGTTGGAGACTCAAGAACTGTTTCAAATGAATTTAATTCAAATGAAATAAACATAGAAGTTTCTAATGGCAATTTATTAGTTATGTTTTCAAAAGATTAAAATAAAAAAATTTTTTAAAATTATGCACCACTTTATATTTTACTGCATAGAATGAGTAGTAAGGAGTGGTGTATTTTATTTTAAAATAAAATTACATTCTTAGTTTTTAATATAAAGCTAGTGAATGGAGGGAAAATATATGAAGATAGTAGCAATTAAGTTACCTAAATTTTTATCATCAATTATAAAATTTTTTACTAGAAAGAAATAGTACATATGTATTAAAAGTATGGATTATTAAAATTTAGTAAAATAAAAAATGCAATTGATTTAATCAATTGCATTTTCTATTTGAACTTATATTGCTCTTTCAACTTTACCAGATCTAAGACATCTTGTACAAACGTGAACAGTTTTTGGTGTTCCGTTAACTAAAGCCTTTACTCTCTTTATGTTAGGAGCCCAAGTTCTCTTAGATTGACGATGTGAGTGTGAGTATTGAGTTCCAGATACTACACCTTTGTTACAAACTTCGCATCTTCTTGCCACTTGAAAACACCTCCTTATTGTATGAAGATAATTTCTCTTCAATAGGACAAAATAGATTTTAACATAACTTATATTAAAAATGCAAGATTATTTGAAAAAAATATTTAAAAAAATTATAATATCATGGTAAATGAAGCGCGAAAAGGATAAATTAACTTGAATTAATATGGTAACTAATATACAATGTTTTATATGGAAAGATATAAAGGAGGAATTTGTATGGTAGGATATTCAAATGACCTAGGAAGTATACACTATTCTGAAGAGGTATTAGCAAAAATAGTAGGATTATCAACAATGGAATGTTATGGTGTTGTTGGTATGGTGTCTAAAAATGCTACAGAAGGTTTATGGGAGTTAATGAGAATTGAAAATTTAAGTAAGGGTGTTAAATTAAATTTTAATGATGATGATAAATTAATAATTGAATTATCTATAATGGTTGAATATGGGACTAAAATTTCTGTAATAGCTAATAATATTATTCAAAAGGTACGTTATAGTGTTGAAAATTATACTGGACTAAAGGTTGCTTCAGTTACGGTTAATGTTCAAGCGGTTAGAGTCTAGGAGGGAACAAAATGAAATATGATAGAATAAACGGCCATGATTTTTATAATATGGTTGTTAATGCTAGTAATAGATTACTGGAAGAAAGTGATTTTGTTAATGCTTTAAATGTATTTCCTGTACCAGATGGTGATACAGGGACAAATATGTCTATGACATTTAAAGCGGCAGTTAAAGAAATAGAAAACTTAAATTCAGAATCTATAGGTGAAACTTCTAAGAAGTTAGCTAAAGGTGCTTTAATGGGAGCAAGAGGTAACTCAGGTGTTATATTATCTCAAATACTTAGAGGGATTTCTAAAGGATTAGAAGGAAAAACTAGTGTAGATAGCGTTGAGTTAGCAAATGCTTTTGCTGAGGGAAGTAAAGCAGCTTATAAAGCTGTTATGAAACCAACAGAAGGTACAATTCTTTCTGTAATAAGAGCTGCTTCAGAAGGAGCTATAAAAAGTAATAAGACTGATATAGTTGAACTTTTAAATGAAGTTGTTTTAGAAGCAAAAATAATGCTTGATAAAACTCCAGAACTTTTACCTGCACTTAAAAAAGCAAAAGTTGTAGATTCTGGTGGTATGGGATTATATATCATATTACAAGGAATGCATGATGCATTAAAAGATGGAATAAAAGCTGAAATAAAAGATATTGCAGCTGGAAATTCAACAGGAACAAATGCACAAGGTACAGAAGAAATTGATATTAAATTTGGATACTGTACAGAATTTATAATATTAGGAGATGCTTCTAAGGCAAAGGCTTTCCAAGATGAAATAGAACCACTTGGAGATTCTATGATAGTGGTTGGATATGATGATGTTATTAAAGTACATATCCATACAAATGATCCTGGATTAGTTTTATCTAAGGCAGTAGCTGTAGGAGAATTATCTAAAATTAAAATAGATAATATGAGAGAAGAGCATAGAGAACTTTTAACTTCTAAAGAAGAGCAACAAAAAATTGCAGAAGAACAAGCAAAAGCAGAAGTAGCAGTTGAAAAGAAAAAATATGCATTTATTTCTGTTGCAATGGGTGAAGGAATAACTCATGTTCTTAAAGATTTAGGTGTTGATTATGTTATTGAAGGTGGTCAAACAATGAATCCATCTACCCAAGACATGATGGAATGTATTTCTAAGTTAAATGCAGATCATATATTTATTTTACCTAATAATAAAAATATTATTATGGCAGCAACTCAAGCAGCTGAAATATCAGATAAAGATGTTAGAGTTATACCAACTAAGAGCATTCCACAAGGAATAACTTGTATAACAATGTTTAACTCAGAACATGAAGTAGATGAAAATGAAGCAGCTTTAATGGAAGCATTAGAACTTGTTAAGACAGGTTCTGTAACTTATGCAGTTAGAGATACTGAAATGGATGGAATTGAAATTAAAGAAGGTAACATGTTAGGTCTTATTGAAGGTAAAATCAATAAGGTTGGAGATGATTATTTTACTGTAGCAGAAGGAATATTAGAATCTATGGTTGATGAAGATAGTGAGCTTATAACTATTTTTTATGGCAAAGATGTAGATGAAAATAAAATAGAAGAATTTACAGAAAAATTAGAAGAAAAGTATGAAGATTGTGATATCCAAATGTACAAGGGAGATCAACCTTTATACTACTTCATAATGGCTGTAGAATAATTTTTAAAGTGCAAGGAGATACAAAGTCTTCTTGTACTTTATTTTTATGTAAAATTATAATAAAATTGTATTTATGATTTTATTATAATTGTTTATAATTAAAAGAATTATAGTTGTAATTTAACAGATTGGAGAAGTGTTATGGATATATCACAAGATGTAAAATGCTTAAAGGGAGTTGGTCCTAAGCTTTTAGAAAAATTAAATAAATGTGGCATATTTTCAATTTTAGATTTACTTTTATATTTTCCAAGAGATTATGAATTTTTAAGAAGCAATATTCCATTTAATGAAATTGATGAAGAAGATAAACAGGTTTTATCTTGTATTTGTGTTGGAATAGATAGGGATGTAAGAACTAAAACAGGAAAAGTATTAACTACAATTAGGCTTAATTATTTAGGAAATTTGGTTTTAGCAAAATGGTTTAATCAAGGATTTATCAAAAATACATTTAAAATAGGGCAAAGCTATGATTTAATGGGAAAATTTAAAAGGGTAGCTAATAGATTAGAAGTTATTAATCCAATTATAGGAGTTAAACTTGCAAAAGAAAATGAAATAGTTCCTAAGTATAGTTTAAAAGGTGAGTTAAGCGATAAAATTTTAATAAAGCTTATAGGAAATTGTTTAGAACAAATTACTATTAATGATAATTTACCTAAATATTTATTAGAAAAATATAAAATGACTAGCTTAGATTTTGCAATTAAAAATATACATTTTCCTAGTGGGAAAAGGGAACTTGAGCTTGCAATTAACAGATTAAAATTTCAAGAGCTTTTTACTTATTCAATGAAGCTTTTAATGTTAAAAAAGAATTTAAGAACTAAAAATGGCATTGAATTTAAATTAGTAGATGAATTAAGGGATTTAAAGATGGCACTTCCTTATAGGTTAACAGAGGCACAAACAAGGGTTGTAAGAGAAATATTAAGAGATCAAAAAAGTCCTTGGCCAATGAATAGGCTTGTACAAGGTGATGTTGGAAGTGGCAAAACAGTAGTTGCATTAATTGCAATGTTTAATGTAGTTAAAAATAGGTATCAAGCTACATTAATGGTACCAACAGAAATATTAGCTAATCAGCATTATTTAGAAGCAAAAAAATTATTAGAGCCTTTTAATATACATATAGAATTATTGACAGGAAGTACTCCAATGAAGGAAAAAAGACGTATTAAGGAGCTTATTAGCACTGATGAACCGCTTATTGTTATTGGAACTCATGCTTTAATTCAAGAAGATGTAGATTTTAAAAACTTAGGATTAGTAATTACTGATGAGCAGCATAGATTTGGAGTTGAACAAAGAAGTAGGCTTATTAATAAAGGAAGAAGACCAGATGTAATGGTAATGACAGCTACACCTATTCCAAGAACACTTGCTTTATATGTTTATTCAGATTTAGATATATCAGCAATAGATCAGCTTCCACCAGGAAGAAAACCTATTGATACAAGATTTTTTAATGAAAATGAAAGAAATTCTGCATATGATTTAGCTTTAGATGAAATAGATAAAGGAAGACAGGTTTATATAGTATGCCCTTTAATTGAGGAAGATGAAGATAATAAGTTAAATTCTGTTGAAAAACTTTATAATGAATTAAGTCATGGAATGTTTAGAGGAATTCCAATTGAAATTCTTCATGGTAAGATGAAGCCAAAGGAAAAGGATGAAATAATAGAAAGATTTAAGAAAAATGAAACTAAAGCAATAATTTCAACTACAGTTATTGAAGTTGGTGTTAATGTGCCTAATGCTTCAGTTATGATAATTGAAAATGCTGAAAGATTTGGTCTTGCTCAATTACATCAGTTAAGAGGAAGAGTTGGCAGAGGTAGCTATGAATCTTATTGTTTCTTAATTGCAAAAGCAAAAAGTGAAAATACTAAAAAAAGAATGGAAATAATGACATCATCTACTGATGGATTTTATATTTCAGAAGAAGATTTGAAATTAAGAGGCTCAGGAGAAATGTTTGGAAGAAGGCAAAGTGGAGATGAAGAGTTTATTTTAGCTAACATATATGATGATATGAATATATTAAGATGTGCTAAAAGTGAAGCAAAGCTTTTGCTTGACTCAAATGAGCCAGAAAAAGTTGAGTTCTGCAAAGAAATTAAAAATTCTTTAGAAAGATGGAGCAAGTATATTTGCTTTAATTAAGTGAACCTCCAAATTTTAATTTGGCAAGGTGAACTTACTCATTCGACCGAAGAGAGGAGGAGTTTCATAATATAACCTCCAAATTTTAATTTGGCAAGGTGAACTTACTCATTCGACAAAATGGATAAGGGGTAAGTTAAAATATTGTGAGTCTTATTATAAAGATAATAAAAAAATTGTTAATAAATTAATTATATGTTAGAATTATAATGTTAATGACAAAGGAGGAAATTAAATGAGAATTATAGCAGGAAAAGCAAGAGGACGTAAATTAATACCTCCAGCGACTATGGAAACTAGACCTACTTTAGATAGAGTTAAAGAAGCAATGTTTAGCACTATACAAAATTATTTATTAGATGCAGTAGTAATTGATGTATTTGCTGGAACAGGAAGTTTAGGATTAGAAGCAGCAAGTAGAGGTGCAAAGGAAGTTTATTTAGTAGACAAAAGTGCTGTAACGTTTCCTTTATTAAAGGAAAATGTTAAAAATTTAAAGTTTGATGATTTTTGTTTTCCTTTAAATAAGGATTCATATGATGTGTTAAGAGATTTAGCCAAAAAGGGAAAGGTTATGGATGTTATATTTATTGATCCACCTTATTGTAAAGAAATGATTCCTGAGGCAATGAAAATCATAGAAGAAAATAAAATGTTAAGTGAAGACGGTATTATAGTTACAAAAATAGATTCTATAGAAGAAATTTATGAAGGATATGGTAGTATAAAGTTATATAAATCTAAAAAGTATGGCAATACAACTGTATGTTATTATAAAAAAAATTAACTTGGGGAGAGGAATATGAGAGTAGCAATTTATCCGGGAAGTTTTGACCCAATAACTAATGGTCACTTAGATATTATTACAAGAGGAGCCAAGGTTTTTGATAAATTAATAGTTGGAGTACTTGTTAATATTGATAAAGTTGGATTATTTTCTATTAAAGAAAGAGTTGAACTTATAAAAAGAGTAACACAACATTTGCCTAATGTTGAAGTTGTTAGTTTTAATGGTCTTTTAGTAGATTTAGCAAAAGAATATGAAGCAAAGGTTATACTAAAGGGGTTAAGAGCAGTAACTGATTTCGAGTATGAGTTCCAAATGGCACTTATGAATTCACAACTTGATAATGAGGTAGAAACATTATTTATGACTACATCAGCTGCAAATTCTTTTTTAAGTTCATCATCGGTTAAACAAGTTGCTAAGTTTGGTGGTAAAATAAATGGATTAGTTCCAGATGAAATAGTTGAAGATGTTATTAGAAAAATTAAGGAATAAGAGATAGGGGGAGCATTTTTTGGATAATGGAGATTCAAGTGTATATGAATTATTAGATTATTTGCAGGATATGATAGAAAGTTCAGCCAAAATGCCTATTACAGGAAAATCAATGATAGATAAAAAGGAATTTATAGAAGTAATTGATAAAATAGCACAGTGTTTACCTGATCAAATAAAAAAAGCTGAGTGGATTTTGAATGAAAAAGATAGAATCCTTGGGGACGCACAAAAGGAATATGATAGTGCAAAAAGGGAAAGTGTTGAATTTTTTAAGCAACATGTTGAAAATCATGATATTGTTAGAGAAGCAAGGTTAAAAGCAAGTGAAATAATAGCTCTAGCAGAAAGAGATGCTAAAGCTATTAGACTTGGTTCAAGAGAATATTCTAATGAAATATTAGTTCAATTAGATCAAGAAATAGAAAAACAAAAAATAGAGTTAATTAAATCTATGCAAGAATCATTTGAAAAAGTAGCAAAAGATATAGATGAAAATTTAACTAAAAGAGGCACAATAATTAAAGAAAATATAGCAGAATTAAGAAGTATGTAATTTCTTATAAACCGCAATAGTTAATGTACATATTAGTACTAGTAAAATTAATAAGTAAATAACTAAAGAAATATTGTTGTTAATAGAAACAAATGTTGATGTATAAGTAGTATATTTAAATATAAATATACTACTTATTATAAATGTTATAATAAAGCTTATTATTCCTTGTAATAATTTATAAAGACTATATTTAATTATTGATACATTATATTTAGAAATAAAAGAACTTATTTGTGCTATTACTGATAAACCAGAAAAAGAACAAATAAAGCTAATTATAGCTAATTTAAATGGCATTGTTAAAGGTAGTGTTGTTATAAGCTTACATCCATTAGTAAATTCAATACTACCTAAAAAGATTCCATAAAGTGAATATTGAGGAAGATTAAAAAAAGCTTCTATATTACTAAAAATAATGCTTACATAAGCATTGTTTTTTATTATGCTTATAATTATTGAAAATAAAACTACAAAAGAACCTACTTGTAAAGTTGTATTTACACCATTATCAAGTGCATATTTTAATGATGTTCCAAAATTAATATTGATAGAATTAGATTTAATCTCCTTCATATTAGAAAGAGTTTTACTGTTTTTTATTGTTAAAATACCTACAATTATTGGTGATAAATAATTGCTAATAAGTAAAATAAATCCTAATTTTATATCTCCTAACATAGTTGCTCCTATAGAACCAATTAAAAACATTGGACTTGCATTACTTGCTATATTTAATAATCTTTCGAACTCATCTCTATTTATGTAACCTAAAGAATATAAATCACAGCAATATTTACAGCCAAGAGGATAACCGCTTAATATGCTTGCAACTATAGGAAAAGAAGATTGTTTTGAAAGTTTTAGAGGTTTACAAAATATAGGTCCTAATATTTTTGAGTATAACCAAACTCCATCATAAGAAATTAATAAATTACATATAACAGAAAAGGGAAAAATTGTTGGGATAATAGTTTTTACAACTAAGTTCACACCAACTAAAGCAGCATCAATACAACCTCTTAAATTAGATACAAATAAAAAAATAAAAGATGTAATTAAAATACACATAAAATAATTTCTGTTACCATTAAAAAGTTTAAATAATAATAATAGCAATAAGAAAATTATTATAAGTAAAAAAATAATACTATACATGGTACACCTCCCATCTATAGTATTTATATGCGTTAATTATTGTAATATTAATATTTTATAATAGGACTTTGAAGATAATCATTAAAAGGATTTACTTTATCATTTAATAATGAATAACAAGCTGTAGCTTGTAAGTCAAATTTTAAAAGTGGATTATTTGTAAAACGTGGAACCTTCGTTATTAAAGGGATAGAGGAATTAGCTTTAATTAATGAAAGAATTTCTCTTCCTGTTTTGTTAAATCCTAAAACACGTACATAAAGGTTATTTTCATTAGCAATATCTTTAAAATCATCATTATCAAGACCTAAATATATATGAGTAAGAATTCTTGAGATTTTACTATAAGTATATCTTTTGCTTTTTATTTTTAATATAAACTCATGAAGTGAATTTGATGAAGAAATTTCTTTAATTATCTTATTATCTAATCCTTCTGTTACTTCATAAAGATTGTTAAAATTTACACAGTTAGTTTGTATTTTATACTTAATATATTTAAACATTTCTTCTTCAAAAGTAAATCTATAATCTTGTTCTTGCAATTTACTAAAAACTTCATAAGATTCTAATGGGATTATATTTTTTAAATCTTCTATATTATTTGTATTTTTTAAAACTTCTCTTATTGATGTTGCAGAAGAAAATGTTTGTGATAAAGATTTATCATTATAATTAGAGCCTTCTCTTTTTAATGCAACTGGATTAATTGAACTATTTAATTTTAAAATAGCTTTTATGTATTCGATTCCTAAAATGTTATTTGAGGAAGTTATTATATTATTTATTTCACTGCTATTTAAATATTCAATTAAGCTTTTTTCACGAGCTTTTGCAAAGGTAAGACCTAATGATAAATTTTCTTTTAAGATATTTTGAAATCTTTCATCTTCAGATACAAGGACTTTTGCAATTTCTGAAAGAGCTTTTGCATCTCCAATTTCTGAGCCGAAAAATAAATTGTTTACTATGTTTAAAGAATTTAGAATTGAAACTGCTCCTTTAGCAAAAAATTCAGCAGAAGAAACAGCATAAAAAGTAGGTAATTCAATTATTAAATCCACTCCATTATTTAATGCCATTTCTGTTCTTTTCCATTTATCAATTATTGCTGGACCGCCTCTTTGAACGAAGTTTCCACTCATTATGCAAATTGTTCCATCAGATTTTGTTTGTTTCTTAGATTCTTCTAAGTGGAATTTATGTCCATTATGAAATGGATTATATTCAGTTATTATTCCTGTTATGTTCATATTTTAACTCCTTTTTGGGAAATATAAAGTTATTATAGCATAGAGGAGAAAAAGTAAAAGAGGTTATATAATATTAAAAATTGGATAGATTTATATAATATATATATTATATAAAAATATTTTAAAAATAAAATTCAGAAAATTTGTAATATAAAGAATTAATTTTTTAGATAATTTAGGTATTGAAAAATATGCTTACGTAGGAGTATATTAGTATTGTTGATGAGACCGTATAAATTCGAAAGGAGAAATTAAATATGGAACTTATGGATAAGTTATGGAATGCAGCTAAGGAAAATAAGCAAAGAATTGTTTTACCAGAAGGTGATGAAGAAAGAACAATTGTTGCTACTGAAAAAATTCAAAAAGAAGGCTTAGCATTTCCAATTTTAATCGGAGATGAAGAAAAAATACTAAACAAAGCTAAAGAGCTTGATGTTGATTTAACAGGTGTAGAAATTATAAATCCTGATAAATCAGATAGACTTCAAGATTATATAAATGCATTTTATGAATCAAGAAAAAATAAAGGAATGACTTTAGAAAAAGCTGATAAAATCGTTAGAGATCCATTATATTTTGGAACAATGATGGTTAAATTAGATGATGCAGATGGAATGGTTTCAGGTGCTGTTCATACAACTGGTGATTTATTAAGACCAGGTTTACAAATTATAAAGACAGCTCCAGGTGTTTCTGTAGTTTCAAGTTTCTTTATAATGATGGTGCCAGGATCTAAGTACGGTGAAAACGGAATGTTATTATTCTCTGACTGTGCAGTTAATCCTAATCCAAATTATGAACAATTAGCAGCAATTGCAATTGCAACAGCTGATACTGCACGTAATCTTTGTAAGGTTGAACCAAGAGTAGCAATGTTATCATTCTCAACAATGGGAAGTGCAGATCACGAATTAGTTGAAAAGGTAAGAAAAGCAACTGAACTTGCAAAAGAATTAAGACCAGATTTATTAATAGATGGTGAGCTTCAATTAGATGCAGCTATAGTTGAAAGTGTTGCAGCACAAAAAGCTCCAAATAGTAAAGTAGCTGGTAAAGCTAACGTATTAATATTCCCAGATTTACAATCAGGAAATATTGGATATAAGTTAGTTCAAAGATTTGCAGGAGCTGAAGCTATAGGACCAATGTGTCAAGGTTTTGCAAAGCCAATTAACGATTTATCAAGAGGATGTACTTCAGATGATATCGTTAGTGTTGTTATGTTAACAGCAGTTCAAGCTCAAGCAAAAAATTCAAATAAATAAGATCAAATAAAAAGATCAAATAGTTTTAAGAGGTGTTCAAAAATGAAAGTATTAGTTATAAACTGTGGAAGTTCTTCACTTAAATATCAATTAATCGATATGTCTACAGAAGAATCATTAGCTCAAGGGTTAGTTGAAAGAATAGGGATTGAAGGCTCTGTTTTAACTCAAAAGGTTGAAGGAAGAGATAAATATATCGTAAAACAACCAATGGCAGATCATAAAGATGCAATAAAATTAGTTTTAGATGCTTTAGTTGATTCAGAAAATGGAGTTATTTCATCTATGGATGAAATTTCAGCAGTAGGACACAGAGTTGTTCATGGTGGTGAAAAATACAACGCTTCAGTTGTAATAGATTCAGAAGTTAAAGCATATATAGAAGAATGTTTTAAATTAGCCCCACTTCACAACCCAGCTAATATGATAGGTATTAATGCTTGTGAAGAATTAATGCCAAATACACCAATGGTAGCTGTATTTGATACTGCTTTCCATGGAACTATGCCAGAAGAAGCATACATTTATGCTTTACCATATGAATTATATCAAAAACATGGAATTAGAAAATATGGATTCCACGGAACTTCTCATAAGTATGTTTCTCAAAAAGTTGCAGAAGTTATGGGTAAAGATATAAAAGATTTAAAGATAATCACTTGTCACTTAGGTAATGGTGCAAGCTTATGTGCTGTTAAAAATGGTGTTTCTGTAGATACATCAATGGGATTCACACCACTTGAAGGTGTTGCTATGGGAACAAGATGTGGTAACATAGACCCAGCAATAGTTACTTTCTTAATGAAAGAAGAAGGGTTATCAGCTGATGAAGTAAATGACTTAATGAATAAAAAATCAGGTGTTCTTGGGGTTTCTGGAATTAGCTCAGACTTTAGAGATATTGAAGATGGAGCATTTAAAGATAAAGACCCTAGAGCAATATTAGCACTTAAAGTATTTGAATACAAAGTAAGAGCTACAATTGGGTCATATGCAGCTATAATGGGTGGAGTAGATGCTATCGTATTTACTGCTGGTGTAGGTGAAAATGGACCAGAAACAAGAGAAGAATGCTTAAAGGGATTAGAATTCTTAGGAGTAGAAGTAGATAAAGAAGCTAACAATGTTAGAGGTAAGATAAGAGAAATATCTAAACCAGGATGTAAAGTTAAGGCTTTCGTTATTCCTACAAATGAAGAATTAATGATTGCGAGAGACACTTTAGAATTAATACAAAAGTAATTATATAAATAGGCTTGACTTTTGTTCGTTAGCTTTATATAATAAATTGTGTTTGAATTCAGTAAATTTTGGCGAGGAGTGAAAATAAGCTTTGCTCGAGCTATACATATTGTATAATGTACCTTTTAAGGTATGAGGAGAATTTCCAGAGCATAAGATATGGTTATTAATTTTTCAGATTTATTATCTAAAAAAAATAGAAAAAAAGAAATATCTTTGTCATTTGAGTTAGAACCTTTTGAATTCGAAGGAGAAGAAATAAGAGCAATTGAAAATGTTAATGTTGAAGGGCTTGGAATATCTGAAAAAGATGTTATATTAATAGAGGCTTCTGTAAAAACAAAGCTAAAGTTAAATTGTTCGAGATGCTTAGATACCTTTATCTATCCAATAGATATTGATATAGAAGAAAGGTTTACAAACAATCCTGATCTTGAAGATGAAGGAATAATGTTTGTGGATGGTGATACGATAAATATTACCGAAGTTATTGAAAATTGTATTATTTCAACCTTACCTATCAAAAGACTTTGTAAGGAAGACTGTAAGGGATTATGTCCTGAATGCGGTGTAAACAAAAATGTTGAAAATTGTAATTGTATAGATTATGATGTTGACATTAGACTTGCAAAGCTTAGAGAGTTGTTTGGGGAATAAGGAGGTGTAATAATGGGAAATCCAGCTAGAAAGACATATAGAGCAAAAAGAGATTCTAGAAGAGCTCAAACTTTTAAGTTAAGCTTACCAGGAATAGTTGAATGTCCACAATGCCACGAAATGAAGATGGCTCACAGAGTTTGTAAGAACTGTGGATTCTACAAAGGTAAAGAAGTAGTTGCTTCAACTGAAGAATAAAAGAAAGTCATATGACTTTCTTTTCTTTATATATAAAGAAATAAAGGGGTGAAAATAAGTGAGAATTGCTATAGATGGAATGGGTGGAGATAATGCACCACAAGCTGTTATTAATGGTGTAATTCAAGCATTAAATGAATATAATGACTTAGAATTTTATATTACTGGCCCAGAAGACATTATAAAAGAACAGTTAACTAAAGAAGGATATACTGGAAATAAAATAATAGTAGTAGATGCTAAGGAAGTTATAAGCACTAATGAGCATCCAGTTATGGCTATAAGAAAGAAAAAGGACTCAAGTTTGTGTAAAGCTTTAAACCTTGTTAAGGATAAAACGTGTGATGCAGTATTATCTGCAGGAAGTACAGGAGCATTTTTAGCAGGATGTAATTTTATAGTAGGGAGAATTAAAGGTGTTAAAAGACCAGCTTTAACTCCTATTATGCCAGGAAAAAATGGTCCGTTCATAGTTGTAGATGCTGGAGCAAATGTAGATTGTAAACCAGAATATTTACTGCAATTTGCACATATGGGTAAAGAATATTACAAAGGTGTGTTAAATTCAGAGAATCCTAGCATTGGACTAGTTAATATAGGCGCTGAAGAAGAAAAAGGTAATGATTTAACGAAAAATACATATCAATTATTAAAAAATGAAAAAAGTTTTAATTTTATAGGTAATGTAGAACCAAGAGATATTACATCTGGAGATACAAACGTTCTTGTTTGTGATGGATTTACAGGAAATACAGTATTAAAAATGTATGAAGGTACAGCATCAACTGTATTAAATATAATTAAAGATGGAATGTTATCTTCAGGATTTACTGCAAAAATTGGTGCGCTTTTATTAAAACCTGTATTTAAAGATATAAAGAAAAAATTTGATTATAAAGAATATGGTGGAGCACCTTTCTTAGGTGTAGATGGTATTTGTATTAAAGCTCATGGAAGTTCTGATGGAAAGGCATTTAAAAATGCTATAAGACAAAGTAAACAATTTTATGATAATAAAGTTTTAGATAAAATAAAAGAACAATTAGAATTAAGAGCTTAAAAAATATTTATTTAACGATATATTAGTGAAAAAAATTAATGTTTAATTTATTTTCATAATAAATATAAACAATGTATATTGACTGTAATAAAAATATATAATATTATCTAAATGGGTGTGTTTAGGAGGTGAAAGAATGTTTGAGAAAGTTAAAGAAATCATTGCAGATAAATTAAGCATTAATGAAGACGAAATTACTATGGATTCATCATTTTTAGAAGACTTAAATGCAGACTCTTTAGATATCGTTGAATTAATCATGGCATTAGAAGACGAATTAGATATGGAAATTCCAGACGAAGATGCTGAGAGCTTTGTAACTGTTGGTGATGTAGTTAAATATGTAAAAGAGCATGTTGAAGAATAAATAAAATCCCGCGGAATTTGCGGGATTTTATGTTATAATTTACTTTAAACAAAATTAACAAATAGTTTATTCTTGAATTTGTTTTTTGTAAGCAAGTTGAAGAATAAACTTGAAGGAGTGTACAAAATGAATAATTTCTATATGAAAGAAGCAGAAGAAATAATAGGCATTAAATTTAATGAACCTAAATTATTACTTACAGCTTTAACTCATTCATCATATGCTAATCAACATAGAGATGAAGAGTATAATGAAAGATTTGAATTTTTAGGAGATGCAATTCTTCAAGTATGTATAACTGAATATTTATTTTTAAATTATAAAGATAAAAGTGAAGGTGAATTAACAAAGATTCGTAGTTTAATAGTTTGTGAAAATTCATTACATGAAATAGGAAAATCTCTTAATTTAGGATATCTTTTAAGAATGAGTAAAGGTGAAGAGTTAACTGGAGGAAGAGAAAGAGTTTCATTAATTGCTGATGCTGTTGAAGCATTAATAGCAGCTATATATTTAGATAAGGGATTAGAATTCACTAAGGATTACATAATTGGAAGATTTGAAGATATAATTAAGAAAGCTATAAATAATGATATTATTTTAGATTATAAGACTAGATTACAAGAATATCTTCAAAAGAATGGAGAAGTATCAATAGTTTATGAACTTATTAAATTTGAGGGACCTCCTCATAGAAGAAAGTTCTATACAAAGCTTATTATTGATAGTAAAGAGTTAACATACGGTGAAGGATATAGCAAAAAGGAATCTGAACAAAATGCAGCAAAAGCAGCATTAGAAATTTTGGAGGGTGAAAATGAGTAAAAATTACTATATTATTCCTATATTTATTTCTCATCAGGGATGTCCACATCAATGTGTATTTTGTAATCAAGATAGGATTGCAGGAAAATATGAAGAAGTGTTTGCAAGTGATGTAAGAAATACTATTGAGGAATATTTGCCTACATTTAATAAAGGGGCAACAGTTGAAGTATCATTTTTTGGAGGAACTTTTACTGCAATTAATGTTGCTAAACAAAAGGAGTTATTAGAAGTTGCAAGAGAATATAAACAAAAGGGTTTAATAAATAAAATAAGATTATCAACAAGACCAGATGCTATATCTCCATATATCTTAAGTTATTTAAAAGAATATGGTGTAGATATTATAGAACTTGGAGTACAATCTTTAAATGATGAAGTATTAAGAAAATCAGGTAGGGGACACTCTGTAGAGCATGTTGAAAAAGCATCAAAATTAATAAAGGAAGCTGGTTTTGTTTTAGGACATCAAATCATGCCAGGATTACCTGGAGATAACTTTGAAATAGATATTGAAAGTGCTAAAAAATCTATAGCAATGAAACCAGATATTTGTAGAATATATCCATCATTAGTTATTAAAGATACTCCTATGGAAGATATGTATAATAGAGGTGATTATAAGCCTTATTCATTAGATGATGCAGTATATATTTCAGGAGAAATGTTAAAATTATATAATGAAGCAAAAATAAAGGTTATAAGAATAGGGTTACAGCCAACAGATACTATAACTACAGGTAAGGATATAGTATCAGGTCCATTTCATCCATCATTTAGGGAATTAGTTGAAGGTCATTTAATATGTGAAAATCTTCAAATAAAGTGTCCAAATGAAAAAGATGTTATTATTGAAGTTAATGAAAAAGATATTAGTAAATTATATGCAAATAAAAAGTATTATTTTAATAAGTTTTTAAGTAATAGAAGTGGTAAAACTTATGTAAATATTAATAAGAAAGTTAAAAGAGGTAAGCTTAAATTAACTATTATCGAAAAAAGAGACGAGTTTAAAATTTAAATTTATAAAACTTATATGACAAGGGGCAAATGAGTATAGGAAAGTGATAAATAAACTTTTATAATACCTTTTGAATCTTGTCATTGCTTTATTGATATTTATGTAGCTTTAATATAAACTAAAGATAGAATGGAGTGTGTTTTTATGAAGGCAAAAACAAGGCAAAAGATGATTTATATAGTTACAATATTTATGCTTGTTGCATTTGTAATTGGGTTATTACCAGCTATTTTTATTAGATAAGGAGTGGATTTATGTTTTTAAGATCGCTTGAGATACGTGGATTTAAATCTTTTGCAGATAAAACTGAATTAAGATTTAAAAAGGGAGTAACTGCAGTAGTTGGTCCTAATGGTAGTGGTAAGAGCAATGTATCTGATTCAGTAAGATGGGTTTTAGGTGAACAAAGCGTTAAAAATCTTAGAGGTGGAAAGATGGAAGACGTTATTTTTGCTGGAACTCAATTTAGAAAGCCTTTAGGTCTTGCACAAGTATCTCTTACTCTAGATAATTCAGATGGTGAATTAGCAACGGAATATAATGAAGTAACTGTTACTAGAAGAATTTTTAGATCTGGTGAAACAGAATACTTAATTAATAATCAAAAATGTAGATTAAAAGATATTACTGAATTATTTATGGATACAGGTATAGGTAAGGAAGGATATTCTATAATTGGACAAGGTAAAATAGATGCTATATTAAGTGGTAAGCCAGAGGAAAGAAGAGCTTTACTTGAAGAAGCTGCTGGTATTGTAAAATATAAGTCTAGAAAAGAAGAAGCAGAAAAAAGGTTAGATAATACTGATAATAATCTTGTTAGAATTAGAGATATTATATCTACATATGAAGAGAGATTAGAGCCATTAAAGGTTGAAAAAGAAAAGGCATTAAAATATAAAAAACTAGCAGAAGAACTAAATGTTAAAGAAGTTTCAGTTTTAGTAAATTATATTAATAAGGTATCTGTTGATATTGAAGGATTATCAGGAGAAATAGAAAAGAAACAAGAAATAGTTGATAAAAAAAGGGAAAAGCTTAAAGAGTTTAAAGAGGAACTTAATAATCTTCAAAAAAAAATTGAATCCTTAGAAAAGAAAAACAAGCTTGAAAAAGAAGAATATTATAGTAAAAAAGAAGAGTATTCTAATCATACTAGAGATATAGAACTTTTTAATGAAAGAATTAATAATTTTAATTTATTAATTGAAAAAGAAGAAAAAGAAATACAAGGATTAAATGATTCTTTAATTAAGTTAAATAGTGAAAAGAAAGATTTAGAAGAAAGCTTAAATTTTAAACTTCAAGAAAGTAAAGATAAAAATGATGAAATAAAGCAATTAGAGTCTTTAATAAATGAAATTACAACTAAAATAGAAAAAACTGAAAGAGAATTATCAGCTATTAAAAATAGTGAATATGAAATAATTTCTAAGAATTCTGATATAAACAATAATATTCAATTACTACAAAAGGACATTAAAAATAAAAATGAAATTGAAGAAACTTTAGAACTATCACTTGTTAGTTTAGAAGGTAATTTAGCTATTAATGTTGGAACTATAGAAGAATTTAAGTGGAAATTAAAAAATACAAGGGAAGATATTAGTAAATTAGAAGAGGAAGTAATTTTAGTAAAAAAAGAATTATCAAAAACTCATTCTAATTTAAATAATCAAGATAATAAGCTTAAAATGTTATCTAAAAGGATAAATGAAGCAGAAGCAACTAATACAACTTTATCTAATTTAGAAAAGCATTATGAAGGATATAATAGAACTGTTAAAAACTTAATGGAGCATATTGAAAAAGGCAGAGTACAAGGAGTAAATGATATTAAGGTATTTGGAGAAATATTTGAAGTGGAAAAGAAATTTGAAACTGCAATAGAAATAGCTTTAGGTGGAGCAATATCAAATGTTATTACATTAAGTGAAAATGATGCTAAAAACTTAATATCTTATTTAAAAGCTAGAGGGCTTGGAAGAGCTACATTTTTACCAATGAATATAATTAAAGGTAAAAGGATTGATATACCAGTAGAAATTCAAAAAAGTAAAGGTTATATTGGAGTTGCATCTGATATTTTAAAATATGATATAAAATATAAGGGAGTAATTGAATATAACTTAGGAAGAACCATTATAGCTGAAGATATGGATTCTGCTATTAATATTTCAAAATTAGGAAGACATAATTATAAGATAGTAACTTTAACAGGTGAAGTAATTAATCCTGGAGGAGCATTAACTGGAGGAAGTATTCAAGGTAAAAATGCTAATCTTTTAGGAAGAAAAAGAGAAATTGAAGAACTTGCTTCTAATATTTTAAAACTTAAGGAGCAGTATAATAGTGAAGCAACAGTATTTAATGAAATAAAAGTTAAAATAAAAGATTTAGATGATGAAATATTAAATAAAAGAGAAGAAATTCATAGTAAAAATATTGAATTAACAGTTTTAGATGGAGAAGTAAAAGGTCTTATTAATGATGGTGAAAAGTTAAATAAGAGTATAGAAAAATCTAAAAGAGATATAGAAGAAAATAAACGAAACATTAAATATTTAACTGAAAAGCTAGAAGTGAAAAAAGAAGAGTTAAATAAACTAGACCTTAAGAGGGAAGAAAGAAAAGAAAGGTTAAAATCAATAGAAGAGCAATTAGCTAATAATATTAATGAAAGAGAAAAGCATAAAGAATTATTAGTTAGTTTAAAAGTAAATAGTGCTACATTAGAAGGAAATCTTCAAGGTCAAAAAGCTCAATTATCATCTAAAGAGTTTGAAATTAAGGAAAAGAATTTAAAGATAAATGAATTACAATCAGGAATAATTACTAATAAAGAAAATATAAAAACTTTAACTCAAGAAATTAATAAAAAGAGCAATGGTTTAAAAACAATTGAAGAAAGAGTAATTGAACTTGAGAATATCTTTAAAGAAGATGAAGTATTAAAAGTAAAAATAAAAGATGAATATAGGGTTAAAGAAACTCATGCTAATGAAATTATTGAGGCTATAAGAATTGATGAAGGGGAACTTAATAAAAGAGCAATACAATATGCTAAAATAGAAAGTGAACAAGAATCATTATATAATAGATTAAATAGCGAATTAAATTTAACACTTGCAGAAGCTAAGGAAATAGCATTAGATGTTTATGATGTAAATGAACTAAAAGATGAAATATCAAATTTAAAAGGAAAAATAGCAGCTTTAGGAACAGTAAATTTATCTGCAATAGTTGAATATGATGAAGTTTGTGAAAAGTATGAATTTATGTCATCTCAAGAGTTAGACTTACAAAAAGCAAAAGAAGAACTTATTGGAGTTATTGAAGAAATGACAATTCAAATGCAAGAAGTATTTAAAGAAAACTTTAAAATTTTAAATGAAAACTTTGGAGAAACCTTTAGAGAATTATTTAAAGGTGGAAAAGCAGAATTGATTTTAGGTGGAGATGATATATTAAATTCTAATATTATTATTAATGTTGAACCACCAGGTAAAAAGCTTCAAAATATTAATCTTATGTCTGGGGGAGAAAAAGTTCTTTCTGCAATTGCATTATTATTTGCAATTTTAAAAATGAAGCCAACACCATTTTGTATATTAGATGAAATTGAAGCAGCTTTAGATGATGCTAATGTTTATAGATATGCAGAGTTTTTAAAACAGTTTTCTGAAAATATTCAATTTATAGTAATAACACATAGAAAAGGAACTATGGAAGCTAGTGATGTAATGTATGGTATAACTATGGAAGAAAAAGGTATATCGAAAGTAGTATCAGTAGACTTGTCTAATAATTAGGAGGAATTAAGATGTTTGGAAAGTTATTTAATAATCTTAAAAGTGGATTAACTAAAACAAGAAATGCATTAACAGATAAAATAAATGAAGCTTTAAATTTAGCTGTATCTATTGATGATGATTTATATGAAGAATTAGAGGAAATACTTATAATGGCTGATATAGGTATGGATACTACTATGGAAATAATAGAAAAATTAAAAGATAAAATAAGAAAAGAAAAAATAAATGATGTGGAACTTGTTAGACCTGCATTAAAAAGCGTAATTGCTGAAATGATGAAAGCTGGTAGTGAAAATGAAAATGATACTAATGCTGAAAAGGAAGTAATTTTAGTAATTGGTGTAAATGGTGTTGGTAAAACTACAAGTATAGGTAAGCTTGCAGCTATGAATAAAGCTGAAGGTAAGAAAGTTTTACTTGCAGCAGCAGATACATTTAGGGCAGGTGCTATTGATCAACTTGTTGTTTGGAGTGAAAGAGCAAAAGTTGATATAGTTAAGCATGGTGAAGGATCAGATCCAGCAGCAGTAGTATTTGATGCTATTAATGCATCTAAATCAAGAGGCGTTGATTTACTTATTTGTGATACAGCAGGAAGATTACACAATAAGAAAAATTTAATGGATGAATTAGGTAAAATAAATAGAATAATAGATAGAGAACTTTCAAATGCTCATAAGGAAACTTTATTAGTTTTAGATGGAACAACAGGACAAAATGCAGTTATTCAAGCAAAGCAATTTATGGAAGTTTGCCCTATAGACGGAATAATATTAACTAAACTTGATGGAACAGCAAAAGGTGGAGTTGTAATTTCAATTAAAAACACTTTAAACATACCTGTTAAATATATAGGTGTTGGTGAAGGAATAGAGGATTTACAAGCATTTGATCCAGAAAGCTTTGTAGAAGCACTGTTTTAATGGTGAGTAACAAGTGACAAGTGATAAGTGGCAAGTTAAGGTGAAAATTCCTAGGGGAGTTTTGGAAAAATATAGATTTAAGAAATTTCTTGAGGAATCTTAAAATTAACTACAAATTACAAACTAGCTAGGAGTTTTTGAAAATATATTTTCAAATTCAGCATTAGCTGAATTTATACAATAATTTGTAACTTGTCACTTGAAACTTGAAACTGAAAAAACTTGTTGCTAAAAGTTATATTAGTAATTAAAATAACTATAGGTACAAAAGAAAGTACTAAACTTGTTCATAAGTTAGTAAAATTAGCACTTTATAATGAGAAAGAAAAAAATATTTAAGTGTTAAGTAAAAATACTTGACACCTAAAATTCATTCTGTTAAAATCACAGATGTGGGTAAGGTGATAGGCATGGAAGATAGAGTTGAGATTTCGTTGCTAATGGATTTTTACGGTTCATTGCTTACGGAAAAACAAAGAAATATCATGGAGCTATATTACAACGAAGATTTATCTTTAGCTGAGATTGCTGAATTAAACAATACAAGTCGCCAAGCGATTCATGACCTCATAAAAAGATGCTATAAACAATTTCTAACTTATGAAAGTAAATTAAATTTGCTTGAAAGGTCTTTTAACAAGGAAAAGAAAATTATTGATTTTTTAGAAAATATCAATAAAAAATATTCTTTATCTCATGAGGACTATGAAAGTTATAAAGAAATACTAGAAAATTTATAGGCATAGGAGGGTTACCATGGCTTTTGAAGGTTTAGCTGATAAGTTGCAAGAAACGTTTAAAAAACTTAGAGGCAAAGGTAAATTAAACGAAAAAGATATAAAAGAAGCTATGAGAGAAGTAAAGCTTGCATTATTAGAAGCTGATGTTAACTTCAAAGTTGTAAAAACTTTTGTTAAAAATGTTAGTGAAAAATGTGTAGGTAGTGAAGTTTTAGAAAGCTTAACTCCAGCTCAACAAGTAATCAAGATAGTTAATGATGAACTTACTGAGTTAATGGGAGGAAGCGAAAGTAAAATCAACTTCTCAAGCGTAGGACCAACTATTATAATGTTAGTTGGATTACAAGGTGCAGGTAAAACCACAATGGCTGGTAAACTTGCATTACAATTAAGAAAAGATAAAAATAAGAAACCTCTTTTAGTTGCATGTGATATATATAGACCAGCAGCTATTAAACAATTAGAGGTTGTAGGAAAGCAAATTGACATTCCTGTTTTCCAAATGGGAGATAAAATAAGCCCAGTGCAAATTGCTAAAGAAGGTATTAAGCATGCTAGGGAAAACGGAAATAATGTTGTAATTATAGATACAGCTGGTAGACTTCACATAGATGAAGAACTAATGACTGAACTTAAAGATGTAAAGGCTGAAGTTAATCCTTCAGAAATTTTACTTGTTGTTGACTCAATGACAGGACAAGATGCTGTAAATGTTGCAGAAACCTTTAATGAAGCTCTTGATATCTCAGGTGTTATATTAACAAAGCTTGATGGTGATACAAGAGGTGGAGCTGCTTTATCAATTAGACATATGACTCAAAAACCAATTAAGTTTATTGGTGTTGGGGAAAAGATGAATGATTTTGAAATATTCCATCCAGATAGAATGGCTAATAGAATATTAGGTATGGGGGATGTACTTTCATTAATCGAAAAAGCTCAAGAAGCTATTGATGAAAAAGAAGCTAAAGAGTTAGGTCAAAAAATGATGGAAAATGACTTTACTTATGATGATTACTTAACAGCTATGGAGCAAATGAAAAAGTTAGGATCACTAAGTAAAATTATAGATATGATACCAGGAGTTCCTAAGGAAATGAAGGAAATTGACTTTGATGCTGGTGAAAAACAATTATCTAGAGTTAAAGCAATAATTTATTCAATGACTGCAAAGGAAAGAAAAAATCCAAAGCTTATAGCAGGATCTTCATCAAGAAAGAAGAGAATTGCTATGGGATCTGGTACATCATTACAAGAAGTTAACAAACTCATAAAAGGACATGAAATGATGAGAAAGCAAATGAGGCAAATGAAATCATTAACTAAAAAGTCCAAAAAAGGTTTATTTGGTAAATTACCTTTTTAAGAGTTTATATATAACCCTTTAAAGGAGGTGAAATTAATGGCAGTAAAGATCAGATTAAGAAGAATGGGTGCTAAAAAAGCTCCTTTCTACAGAGTTGTTGTTGCTGATTCAAGAAGCCCAAGAGATGGTAGATTCATCGAAGAAATTGGGTACTACAATCCAATAACAGAACCTGCAGAAATCAAAATCGACGAAGAAAAAGCTACAAAATGGATCAACAATGGTGCACAACCTACAGATGTAGTTAAGAGATTATTCAACACAGTAGGTCTTAACAAGTAATTTTTGGGAGGTGAACTCTGCAAAATACATTTACATTAGTACATAGTATTTGCAGGCTCTTATGAAAGATTTAGTTGAAGTAATTGCTAAATCCTTAGTGGATAATCCTAGTGAAGTTCATGTAAATGAAATTCAAGGAGAGCAAGACTTAATTCTTGAATTAAGGGTTGCTCCTGAAGATATGGGTAAGGTAATCGGTAAACAAGGAAGGATAGCAAAAGCTATCAGAACTGTAGTAAAAGCCGCAGCACTAAACAAAGATCAAAAAATAGTAGTTGAAATTATCGATGTAAAGAGTTAGGATTTTTCCTAACTCTTTTTTATTGTGTGCCAAACATGGGCAACAACTTGATGGTAAAAGTCCGTTGTGGGCTTGGTAGTGAGAACCACTAGCCAAGGACAAGGGTGTCCATCGTGAGGTGGAATCTGAAGGAAGTCGTAGGCAAAGTCTCGGTCTGAGTAATACGAACTACATACAAGGCTTACTAAAGTCGGACGAGTTTGAAATACAAAACAAAGTCCAACACTACCAAAAACTTTAGGAGTAAATGTAGCAGATATATGAGATGAAGGTTACGGACTTAGGCTTGAAAAGCCTAACACATCAGTATATTAAAATTTATTAAACTTAAAGAATCGCCGTGTACCAGGCCGGTATGCACGGTGGTGTGAGAGGACGGAATATAAAATAATTTATTTTCCTCCTACTCGATTTCAAAAATATTTTTTATAGAGTAAAAGCATGTTATGCTTTTACTGGGTGATTTAGTGAAAATTTATTAGAGCGTAAAAAATTGTATAAAGTAATGTTGCACTAGCTAAGGGGATGTCGCATTAAGAATAAATACTACAATATATTATATTAATTTTATTTTTTAAAACAATATATTGTGTATAAAATTTTTAGTGAGACAGCCTCTTTTTAAATTTAAGAATTAATAAAATTTACAATAAATCAAAAATCATTTTATATTGTTATAAAAAATATCATAAAAACATATATTTAAAATAGTGTAAGAAATATGATAGGTAAAAAATGGAATAGGGTGCAAAGATATGGACAAATAATAAGAATAAAGGTACATAAACTACAAATTTCAACACAAATAAAAATAATAATTAAATAACTAAAAGGAATTATTAAATTAAATGTCGCTTAAAAGAAGTTGAAGCGTATAAATGTTTAATGGTAGAATTATATAATAAAGGAATTAAATTCTATATTATTTGATAAAGTAGAATTAGAAATGAGGGGGTATTTACATGAGAGGAGAAAATGGAGTAGCTGTTAAGAAAAGTAGTACCAAAAAGACTATTGAAGATGTTAAATCAATAAATAAAAACAATAATAAAAAAAGTTTAGATAATAAAAAAGTAAGTAGAACAATACGAAAAAAGGTAAAATGTGAATTAACTTCGGAAAATATTGATTTATTTCATGAAGGAAAGCATTATGAGTCATATGGATTTATGGGAGCACATTGTGTTTCTGAAAGGAGAAAAAAGGGTGTAAGATTTACAACTTGGGCTCCAAGAGCAAAAAGAATGTATGTAGTAGGAGACTTTTCTGATTTTAAAATAAAAGATGAATATGAAATGGAAAAGGTATCAGATAAAGGTATATGGAGTATATTTATTGAAGGTCTTAATGAAGGCGAAAAATATAAATATGCAGTAGAAAATATATATGGACATTATAATTTAAAGTCAGATCCATATGCATTTAAATCAGAAAATAGACCTAATACAGCATCTATTGTTGGAGAAACTGATAAATATAAATGGAATGATAAAAGTTGGATGTTAAAAAGAAAAAGATTTAATATGTATGAAAGTCCAATTAATATTTATGAAATGCATTTGGGCTCATGGAAAACAAAAGATGAAAAGTTTTTAACATATAGAGAGATTGCAGAACAACTACCAAACTACTTAGTTGATATGGGATATACTCATGTAGAAATATTACCAATAATAGAGCATCCATTAGATGCATCTTGGGGGTACCAAGGTGTAGGGTATTATTCTGTTACTAGTAGATATGGAAATGCAAATGATTTTAAATACCTTATTGATGAACTTCATAATGCAGGAATAGGAGTAATATTAGATTGGGTACCAAGCCATTTTTGCAAGGATTCTCATGGTTTATATATGTTTGATGGAACTCCAACTTATGAATATGATGAAGAATGGAAAAGAGAAAATAAAGGATGGGGTACATGTAATTTTGATTTAGGAAAACCAGAAGTTAAAAGTTTTCTAATTTCAAATTTATTTTTTTGGATAAGAGAATTTCATATAGATGGTATTAGAAATGATGCTGTTTCCAATATGCTATATTTAAGCTATGGAAGAGAAAATGATGAATGGTATCCTAATATTTATGGTGAAAATGGAAATTTAGAAGCAATACAATTTATAAAAGATTATAATTCAGCAATTCATGAAGAATTTCCTACTGTAATGACTATTGCAGAAGAATCTACAGCATGGGCTAAAATTTCAAAACCAGTTGAAGAAGATGGTTTAGGATTTAACTTTAAATGGAATATGGGATGGATGAATGATACATTAAAATATATTGAGGAAGATCCTATATATAGAAAATATCATCATAATAAGATGACATTTTCTATGGCTTATCACTATTCAGAGAACTTTATATTATCTATTTCACATGATGAAGTTGTGCATGGAAAAGGAGCTCTTGTTAATAAAATGTGGGGAGATTATTGGAATAAGTTTGCTGGATTGAGACTTTATTTAGCTCATATGATTGGACATCCAGGGAAAAAGTTAATTTTTATGGGGTCAGAATTTGGACAATTTGAAGAATGGAATGAGGATAAGCAATTACAGTGGAACTTAATTGAAGAATTTGAAATGCATAAAAAAACACAGTTATTCTTTAAGGACATGAATCATTATTACAAGGAACATAAGGCATTATGGGACAATGATTATAATCTTGAAGGATATAAGTGGATTGATCCAGATAATTCTGAAGAAAGTATATATTCTTTTATTAGAATGGATAAGAAAAAGAAAGAATCTTTAATATTTGTATGTAATTACACACCTGTTGTTAGATATGATTTTAGATTAGGTGTTCCAGAGTTAGGGAAATATGTACAAGATTTTAATACAGATAGTGAAATTTATGGAGGTTCAGGACAAACTATTGATGAAGTTTTAATTGCAGAAGAAGTGACATTTAATAATCAACCATACTCTATAACAATAAAGGTTCCACCAATGGCGGCTATTATTTTAAAAAAAATGAATAATAATTCTAAATAGGGAGTGTGAATAGATGAAAGTATTGTTTGCAGCATCAGAAGCGCATCCATTTATTAAGACTGGTGGTTTAGGAGATGTGATGGGGGCATTACCTCAATCTTTAGCAAACCTAGGTGTAGATGCAAGGGTAGTAATACCAAAGTATAAAAATATAAAGGATGAACTAAAGCAAAATTTACAATTTATAAAATGGTTTACAGTTCCTGTTGGTTGGAGAAATCAATATTGCGGAGTTTTCCAATATAAATATAAAGATGTTGTTTATTATTTTATAGACAACGAGTACTATTTTAATAGGGATGGTCTATATGGCTATTATGATGATGGAGAAAGATTTGCATTCTTTAATAGGGCAGTTTTGGAATTTATTAAAGAAATAGATTGGAAACCAGATTTAATTAATTGTAATGATTGGCAAACAGGAATGGTACCAGTACTATTAAATTTAGAATATAAAAATGACAAATTTTATTCTAAAATGAAAACTGTATTTTCTATTCATAATTTATTGTTTAAGGGCAATTTTATACCTCAAGTTTTACCAGAATTATTTGGATATGATTATATGCCATTAGCTAATGGCAGTCTTGAATTAAATGGAATGGTAAGTTTTTTAAAGGGTGGAATTAATTATTGTGATGAAATTACAACAGTAAGCAATACTTATGCAGAAGAAATAAAAACTCAACAAGGTGGTGAAGGCCTTGATGGATTACTTAGAAGTAAAAGTGAAATTTTAAAGGGAATAGTAAATGGAATAGATTATGAAGAATTTAACCCTGAAGAGGACAAATTCATTTTTAAGAATTTTAACTGCAATAATATAAAAGATAAGATTGAAAATAAATTATCGCTTCAAAAGGAATTAGGATTACCACAAAAAGAAGATACTCCTATGATTGGATTAATATCAAGATTAACGCATCAAAAAGGATGTGATTTAATTGTAAGTATTATTGATAGGCTTCTTCAAAAGGATATACAATTTGTTGTTTTAGGAACCGGAGATTATTGGTATGAAGAAACATTTAAAAACTTGCAATATAGATATCCAGATAAGGTTTTAGCAAATATTAAATTTGATAATGTATTAGCTCATAAAATATATGCAGGAACGGATATGTTTTTAATGCCTTCATTATTTGAACCTTGTGGATTAGGACAATTAATTTCTTTAAGATATGGAGCAATACCTATTGTAAGAGAAACTGGAGGATTAAAAGATACAATATCTCCATATAATGAATATACTGGAGAAGGAAACGGATTTGGATTTAAAAATTTCAATTCAAATGAATTAATGCAAATAACTGAATATGCATTGAAGATCTATAAAGATAAGGATGCTTGGAAAAACATAATAAGACAAGCCATGAATTCAGATAACAGTTGGGATAAATCAGCTATACAATACAAGAAGTTATATGAAGGATTAGTTAAAACACCTTAATGGATACAAGCTATTAGGAGGTAGATATATGCTATCAATAGATAAGAATTCATTTAAAAGAGATTATAACAATAAATTCGTTCAATTACATGGTAAGGAATTAAAAGAAGGAAGTAATCAACAAAAATATGAAGCATTAGGCAGTTTGGTTAGAGATTATGTAATTAGTACTTGGATGGATACTAATAAGCGATATAATCAAACTGGACAAAAGCAAGTATACTATTTCTCAATGGAATTCTTATTAGGAAGGTTATTAGGTGATTTTCTTTTAAATTTAGGAATAAGAGATATTTGTAGAGAAGCATTAAGTGAACTAGGAATTGAGCTTGAAGAAATTGAGAGCTTAGAACATGATCAAGGTTTAGGTAATGGAGGTCTTGGTAGATTAGCAGCATGTTTTTTAGATTCAATGGCATCATTAAATATTGCAGGGCATGGGTGTGGAATAAGATATAAATATGGATTTTTTGAACAAAAAATAGTTGACTGTCAACAAGTTGAGGCATCTGATAATTGGCTAAGAGAAGGTAATGTGTGGGAGATTAAAAAACAGGACAAGGCTGAAATAGTAAAATTCGGGGGAAGTATAATTTCAGATTATGTTAATGGAAAACTTACATTTACACATGTGAATTATGAGCCTGTATTAGCTGTTCCATATGACACACCTATAGTTGGATATGAAAATGAGGCGGTAAATACATTAAGATTATGGAGTGCAGAACCTGTATCAAATGAATTTGATTTTTCATCATTTAGTAGAGGAGAATTTTTAAAGGCTATATCTTATAAAAATTCTGTAGAAGCAATTTCTTTGGTTTTATATCCAGAAGATTCTTTTTATGAGGGAAAAATGTTAAGGTTAAAACAACAATACTTTTTTGTATCAGCAGGAATACAAAGTATTGTAAGGCATTATAAGAAGCATAATGGAGATATAAATTTATTAGATGAAAAAATAGCAATTCATATTAATGATACACATCCAACATTGGCTATACCTGAGTTAATGAGAATATTATTAGATGAAGAAGGGTTATCTTGGGAAACTGCATGGAGAATAACTCAAAATACAATTTCATATACTAATCATACAATTTTGGCAGAAGCCTTAGAGAAATGGCCCATTGATATGTTTAAGGGATTGCTACCAAGAATTTATATGATTATTGAAGAAATAAATAGAAGATATTGTGAAGAACTTTGGAATAAATATTTAGGACAATGGGATAAGATATCTAGGATGTCTATTATAGGGGATGGATATGTAAGAATGGCTAATTTAGCTATAGTAGGAAGCCATAGTGTTAATGGAGTTGCTAAACTTCATACAGAAATTTTAAAGAAAAGAGAAATGTCTGATTTTTATTATTTATATCCATCTAAGTTTAACAATAAGACTAATGGAATCACTCATAGGAGATGGTTAATTAGATCTAATCCTAAATTAACAAATCTTCTAATAGATACAATTGGAGATAGCTTTATAAAACATCCAACAGATTTAGAAAATTTTAAAAATCACTTAGATGATTCAGGGGTATTACAAAAACTTGCTCAAATAAAGAAAGATAATAAAGAAAGATTAGCAAAAGAAATATATAAAACTAATGGAATAATTATTGATACTAATTCAATTTTTGATGTTCAAATAAAAAGAATACATGCTTATAAGAGACAAACTTTAAATTGTTTAAGAATAATGGATCTTTATAATAAATTAATTGAAAATCCAAATTTAGATATATTACCTAGAACCTTTATATTTGCAGGAAAAGCAGCTCCAGGATATTATTTAGCTAAAAATATAATTGAATTAATATGTAGGGTAGCAGAAACCGTAAATAATGATCCTAGAGTAAATGATAAAATTAAGGTTGTAATGCTTGAAAATTATCAAGTATCTTTAGCAGAAAAGATAATTCCTGCAGCTGATTTAAGTGAACAAATATCAACTACAACTAAAGAAGCATCTGGTACATCTAATATGAAATTTATGATGAATGGTGCAATTACAATAGCAACTTTAGATGGTGCTAATATAGAAATAAAAGATGAGGTTGGAGAGGATAATATTATTATTTTTGGATTAAATGCAGAAGAAGTTCTTAGTTATCATAAACATGGTGGGTATTCTGCATGGGAAGTTTGTAATAATGATCCTAAGCTAAAAAGAGTAACTGATGACTTGATTAATGGTAAGTATTGTAGTGATAAAGATAGATTTAGAAGCATATATGAAAATTTATTAACTTATAATGATGAATTTTTTGTACTAAAGGATTTTGAATCTTATTTAAAAGCTCAAAATAGAGTTAATGAACTTTATAAGAACCAAAACAAATGGCAAAAAATATGTGGAATTAATATAGCTCATTCAGGTATATTTTCATCAGATAGAACTATTAAGGAATATGCAACTGGAATTTGGGGATCTACAGTAATATATAAGAATTTATAGGAGGAATGTGAATTTGGATGATATACAAATTTTCCATGACTCACATAATATTAAATTAAGAAGCCCTTTTGGAGCAGTTATTACAGGGACTAAAGTAAAAATTAGATTATGGACTAGTAAAAGATGTGCAGCTTATATTAGTTTAATTAATTTTTATAATAATCAAATAGAACTTCAAATGAATGAATTAGGTTGGAATGAAGAAATAAATAATTGGATTTATGAAACTGAAGTAGATACTAGTAATTCTTTTGGCTTAATATATTATCATTTTAGAATAAATTATTATGGTAGAAATATTATATATGGTAATAACATAGAAGCATTAGGTGGAGTTGGACAAGTATATTTTAATGATCACAAAAGTTATCAAATAACTATATATTCTAATGAAAAAGTACCAAATTGGTATAAAGAGGGGATTATATATCAAATATTCGTAGATAGATTTTTTAATGGTGAAGAAGAGGGAAAAGTATTAAATCCTAAAAAAAATACTTTTATATATGGAAGATGGGATGATGAGCCTATGTATATAAAAGATATTAATGGAAATATAGTTAGATGGGATTTTTATGGAGGTAATCTTTTAGGGGTAATTAAAAAGTTAAAATATATAAAATCTTTAGGCATTAGCACAATATATCTTAACCCAATATTTGATTCACCAAGCTGTCATAAATATGATACAGGTAATTATGAAAAAATTGATTCTATGTTTGGAGATGAAAATATATTTAAGGAATTGTGCAGTAAAGCAGAGAAGTTAGGTATAAAGATCGTATTGGATGGGGTTTTTAGTCATACAGGAAGTGATAGTAAATATTTTAATAAGTTTGGGAATTACGATTCTTTAGGGGCCTATCAATCTTTACAATCACCATATTATAGATGGTATATATTTAATGATTATCCAAATTTATATGAGTCATGGTGGGGATTCTCTAATATGCCTAATGTTGATGAGTTAAATCCTAGTTATTTAGATTATATTATTAGGCAAGATAATTCAATAATAGAAAAATGGTTAAAGCTTGGAGCTAGTGGGTGGAGGTTAGATGTTGCTGATGAGCTTCCAGATGAATTTATTAAGATTTTAAAGAAAAAACTTAAAGACGTAAAAGAAGATGGCATTTTAATTGGTGAGGTATGGGAGGATGCATCTAACAAATTTAGTTATAACAGAAAGAGAGAATACTTATTTGGAAATGAATTGGATTCTGTTACCAATTATCCTTTAAGGCAAATTATTTTAGATATAGTTAGAGGATTTATAGGAAATAGTTATTTTATAAAAAAGTATATGTCTCTTAAAGAAAATTATCCTAGGGAATATTTTTATTCAACTATGAATATATTAGGAAACCATGATACTGAAAGGGTATTAACAGTTTTAAATAATAATGTTAGTTTATTAAAATTAGCAGTTATAATTCAAATGACATTGCCAGGAGTTCCATTGATATATTATGGAGATGAAGCGGGATTGTTAGGAAAAGGTGATCCTAGTAATAGGAAAACATATCCTTGGGGAAAAGAAAACAAAGAAATATTAGATTTTTATATGAGCATAGTAAAAATTAGAAGTACAGAAAATGCTCTAAAAAATGGGGAGATACAATTTTTAAAGCTTCCAAATGAAATTTTAGGATATGAAAGACTGTATAATAATGAAAAAATAATAGTTGTAGTAAATACAATAGAAATGGAAGAAAATATATTCTTAAGTGAAATTAATAGTAATAAAAATATTATTGATTTAATTAATAGTGAAAAAAAATATGAAATAAAAGATGGAAAATTAAAGTTAAATTTAAAAGGACATGAATATAAAATTTTAAAGGTTCTATAAAAAATAGGGCACTTTTATCAAAATAAAGTGCCTTATTAAATCATTTACTTGTAAAATATTGAATTAATTAATATTGAAAATGTTAGTTTAACATTAATATATAACTAACAAATAAAAATTAATGAGGAATTCATTTATATAAATAAATATAGTTAAATAATAAATTTAACATAAATAAGAAAATGTAATTTAGTAATTCAATAAAATATTGTAGTTTATTAAATTAAGAGGGGATGGGGAGAATAGTGAGAAAAAAAGAAATGGTTGCTATGATATTAGCAGGAGGACAAGGATCAAGATTAGGCGTATTAACAAAAAAATTAGCTAAGCCGGCAGTTCCATATGGGGGAAAATATAGAATTATAGATTTTCCATTAAGTAATTGCTCAAATTCAGGAATTTATTCTGTTGGAGTTTTAACACAATATAAGCCATTAGAATTAAATGCTCATATTGGGATAGGAACTCCTTGGGACTTAGACAGAAGAGATGGCGGAGTAAGCATACTACCACCATATCAAGAAGAAAAGGGTGGTAACTGGTATAAGGGAACAGCAAATGCTATTTATCAAAATATAGAATTCGTTGATAGATATGATCCTGAATATGTATTAATTTTATCAGGAGATCATATATATAAAATGGATTATGATAAAATGCTTCAATTCCACAAGGAAAAAAATGCTGAAGCAACTATTGCAGTAATAGAAGTTCCTATGGAAGAGGCTTGTAGATTTGGAATAATGAATACTAATGATGATTTATCTATATATGAGTTTGAAGAAAAGCCAGCTAATCCTAAGAGTAATATGGCATCAATGGGTGTTTATATATTTAACTGGAAGGTTCTAAGACAAGCATTAAAGGATGATGAAAAAGATAAGGAATCAAGTAATGACTTTGGTAAAAACATAATTCCTAAGCTGTTAAATGAAGGTAGAAAGTTAGTTGCATATCCATTTAAGGGCTATTGGAAAGATGTTGGTACAATCAGCAGCCTTTGGGAAGCAAATATGGATTTATTAAAAAGAGAAAGTGGATTAAATCTTTATGATGATGATTGGAAGATTTATTCTGTAAGTCCAGTAAGACCTGCTCAATATATAGGAAAAGATGCAAATGTTAAGAATTCATTAGTTGTTGAAGGATGTACAGTTCATGGAAAAGTAGAGAATTCTGTATTATTTGAAGGTGTATATATTGGGAAGAACACTGTTATTAAGGACTCTGTAATTATGACAGATGCTAAGATAGGAGATAATGTAGTTATTAATAAAGCTATTATAGGTGGAGAAGCAAAGATTAGAAAAGACTGCAAAATAGGAGATGGTGAAAAAATATCAGTTATAGCATCAAAAGAAGATGTTAAAAGTGGCAGTGTAATAAAGGCAATGGATGTTTAATATAAGGGGGTAGATGAGAAGATGAATAACTGTATTGGTATAATTAATTTAGATGAAAATGAAAAAAAAACAACGGAATTAACAAGACATAGGCCATTAGCATCTTTACCTATAGCTGGTAGATATAGAGTGGTTGATTTCATTTTATCAAATATGACTAACTCAGGTATAGAAGCAATAGGAATTTTTACAAAGAATAATTCAAGATCATTAATGGACCATTTAACAAATGGAAAGCCTTGGGATATATATCGTAAGAAAGATGGATTAAAGGTATTTAACTTTAGTGATGAACCTCCAGTACATGATGATGTTCATAATTTTTTAGATAACATTGATTATTTTGATCGTAGCAAAAAAGAGTATACGTTAATCTGTTCTTCATATATGATTTGTAATATAGATTATAATGACTTAATTAAGTATCATATTGAACAAGGAAATGATGTAAGTGTTGTTTATAAGAATGTTAAGCATGTAGAAGAAAACTTTATAGATTGCCAAGTATTGAATTTAGATGAAAATTCAAGAGTTATTGGTGTTGGAGAAAATGTTGGATTAAAAAATAGTGCTAATATTAATATGGAAATGTATATAATGAAAACAGATCTTTTTATTGATATGATATATGAATGTATTAGAGGTGGAAGATATAAAAAGATTAAAAATTATATTAATGGAAATATAGATAAATTAAAAGTTGGAGCATATGAATTTGAAGGGTATCTAGCTTGTATAAATTCTATAAATGCATATTTTGATGCAAATATGGATTTTTTAAATGAGAAAGTAAATAAAGAGTTATTCTATAGTAAGTTTCCAATATACACAAAACCAAAGGATGCTTGCCCAACTCAATATACTGTAACAAGTAATGTTATAAATTCTATAATTGCTAATGGTTCCTATATTGAAGGAGAAGTTAAGAATTGTGTTATAGGAAGAAATGTTTATATTGGAAGAGGTAGTGTAATTGAAAATTGTGTTATATTACAAAATACTGTTATAGGAAATAATGTAATGATGAATCATGCAATTACTGATAAGGGAACATTAGTAGATGATAATGAAGAAGTAAAGGGATTAATAGACAATCCTGTTGTTATTCCTAAAAAGAGAGTTGTTTAATTACAAATTAACTTTTAATAATATTAATTTAATATTGGGTGTTGGATATTAAATTAATTAATAAGTTTAAGATATTTCTTTCAATTAGTTTTCGAACTTTCTAATTGAAAATTATGATAGATAATTCCTTTTAAAATATAAAATTTATTATAAAAAGAAGCTGTCGCAATAGCGGATAAAAAATCCGTTAGCGATAGTTCCTTTTCTATACGTTTGTAATATTTAGAATATATTTTATAATATGAATAGATTTTATTTAAAAATAGACGCACTTTAATAAAGCTAACAGAAAAAACTTGAAAAATTTAACTGTTAAACTTCTTTTAGCGCAAACAAATGCTTAACAGTTCGGTTATATTGTATTTTATTATGTAACTTATTAACATTATGAGCAATAGCAAGTATAATACTTTCTTATAAAACATTCTTTTGACCACGACACATAAATCTTTTGAAACTCATATCATGTTTTACTTGTGCAAAAGATCCTTCTGTTTGAATACTTCTATTCATTCTAAGTAAAATACCTTCATCTGTAATAATTCTTTCTAAATCTTCTTTCCTTTGTTGATTAAACTTTTTTGAAGTTTCAAATTTTTTAGTTCTTTTCTCCAATGAAATTTTAGAATTATTTCCTTTAATGCATTGACTCTTATAGTTGCAATTACCACAGTCCTCACATATATAAATTGTGTTTACACTTTCATATCCAGTTTTAGATTTTCTAATCTTTACACCATTAGCTATTAGCTTTTTACCATTTTGACATATAAATAAATCACTTTCAGAATCATAATCCATATTGTCTATTCTACTAATATCATTCTTGTATTTTCTTGTTTTAGATATTTCATAATTAGAAGGTTTAATAAATGATATCTGATTATTTTCTTCAATAAATGAGTAATTTTCTTCACTTTCATATCCAGCATCGTCAACTATTTTTAAATATTTAAATTTTGATTTTTCTTCCATCCTTTTAAGAAATGGTATCAATGTAGTTATGTCTGTTAGCTCAGGAGCAACTTCTAAACCTTGCAAATGTTGAATGGTCTGGTGGCGAAGCACCTTCTAGTAGAAACATAAAATTGATATCTCTTCTACATGCAGTTTCTACGTCTCTTGAAGAGTAAAGTCCATTCATATATCCATAAAGCATAATTTTCAGCATATTCATTGATGATACTTGATTTTCTCTTATTTTAGAATAAGTAGAATATAGCTCAGTTAAATGCATATCATCCACAAACTGGTTTAGTAATCTCACCGAATCATTATCTGGAATTATGCACCCTATATCAAAAGGAAGTTTTAATTGATAAAACTTTCGATTTATAGTATAATTTTTGTGTAAGATTTTTTTTAGTACATAAAAGTATTTTACCATAAATCCTAAACTCATGGAGTTTGGGATTTATTTTTTTAATAAATTTAGTGCGACAGCCACTTTTTTGCATAGAAAGTTTTTATATAGAATTTAATAAAAATATGAAAATATATTTAAATTATAAAATTTAGCATTATTTATATTGATTATTATAAAAATTTATGCAGAAGTTAAAATAAATTATAGGAATTATATCAAAATATATACTTGTGGATAATGTTAATTATGTTGATAATAATAAGTTTTAATATATATAAGGTTGTGGATAATGTGTATTAAGTGGATAAGTATATAATAAAAATATGACACTGTTCCTAGTGTATCAACATAAGAAATTAAGAGAATTTTAATAAAAATATGGGTAATTTATATTATAACTTTAAATATTGGAGATATAATATAAATTATAAATGATTTTAGGTGATATCATAACTATTATCTTGAGGGAGGTAATGAGTAAGTCAAAACAAAAAACAAATTTTTTATTGATATAAATAATAAAAAATTGTTAAAAAAAGTGTTGACAGAAAAGTTTCTCAGTGATAAGATAAGGGAGTCGCTTCGGTGCGACAAAGTAAATGGTCTTTGAAAATTGAACAGAATATAGTTAAAGTAAACCAGCAATTCTTTATGAGATGAGTGAGAATCTAAATTTAAATTTAGTAATTCGAACTTACAAATTCAATAAATTGAATTTGGACCTTTTAAAATCTCAAAGTAATTTGAGCAAATGATTAAACTTTTTAGTGAGAGTTTGATCCTGGCT